>Ga0247841_10000565_pt1 | contig 94790 bp, 90 predicted proteins | sample LaCruzMarch2015__2_FD_192410 | JGI IMG/M metagenome (GOLD analysis project Ga0247841, IMG submission 192410) | Freshwater microbial communities from meromictic Lake La Cruz, Castile-La Mancha, Spain - LaCruzMarch2015_18m | ecosystem: Environmental > Aquatic > Freshwater > Lake | place: Spain...
GTTCTGCTCGGACAATTTGAAAACCGTGCCGCCGCCCTCCAGTATCTCAAGGATCATCAGATTGGAGAAACCTATCCCGGAAGTTTTATTCAGAAATCCGTCATCCACTAAAAAATGAGGCTGGGTCTCGCACAGGCCCTATAGACCTGCTCTTGGTCTGGAGAAAGCAATCGATGAAATCTCGCGGAATAGGGGAATCCTTTACGACGCGCCGGTGGTCGCCGCAGCTTTGAAGCTTCTGAAAGAGGAGGGGTTCCAGATCGACCTGGAGGTCAAGAACTGACGGCGCAACCCGGACTTGGCTTGTCAGCGATCAGAGTCTCCACGGTCATTTCAGGCACGCAATGGCTTTCACAATGCACGGTTGTTGTTGAAGTTCAATGATGAAACGAAGGACAGAACTTCGAACAAGCCCATGCACGGTACGGCGTGCCGCCGCCCGTGATGGGCAACATATGAACTGGCTAAAAATACCCCGTTTCTTAGTAAAGAGCGGGGTTTTGTGTTTTGAGCAATAAAGGTAATATCCCTTGACAAACAAAAACAGCCCCCCTATATTCCATCCATCGAAAGCAATACCTTATCACGATCACGTCACGCGGCCATAGGTCATGGGTTCACATCTTTGGAAGCCCTGGAGGGATCAAATCCCGCGCGGAAAGAGGAAGGCCCGCCATGAAAAAACCCGTGAGAGTGGGAATCGTGGGCGCCGGATTTTCGGCCTCGTTTCACCTTCGGTCTTATCAGCAGGTAAAAAGGGTCCCTGTGGAGATTGCCGCGATTGCGAGTAAAACCAGGACTCGCGCTCAGCAGTTGGCCGGCCGCTATGACATCCCCAAGGTGTATGACGACTATCGCTCGCTTCTCGATGATCCTTCCATTGATGTTATCGATCTGTGCGTCCCCAACGCCATTCACCTCCCTCTTGTTTTGGAAACCGTAAAAGCCGGCAAGCATGTCATCTGTGAGAAACCCCTCACAGGTTATTTCGGTGAAGGCGAGCCGGACAAAGAGGTGGGCGCCACATCGAAGCGGAAGATGCTCGACAAGGTAAGAGCCGACCTTGCCGAGGTCTCCCGTGTGATGGCGGAACACCCCGTCAAGTTCTGCTATGCGGAGAACTGGATCTACGCTCCGGCCATCCGAAAAGCCCTTGAAATCATCGAACGATGCATGGCCACGGGATCCATACTCGAGATCCGCGGCGAGGAATCACACAGCGGGTCGCACTCGGAGTATTCCAAGTGGTGGCGCCACACGGGCGGAGGAGCCCTGGCGCGGCTCGGAGCGCATCCCATTGGAGCGGGGCTGTTCCTGAAGCACTTCGAGGGCCGGAAAAAGACGGGACAGCCGATTATTCCGGTTGAGGTGCTGGCCGATGGAGTCGATCTCACCAAGACCTCCGCATTTCAATCGGTCGAGAAGTCACCCCTCGTTACGGGGTGGGGGGACGTGGAAACCTGGTCTCAGGTGACCGTCACCTTTTCGGACGGGACTCGGGGGATCTTTTACGGCGCGGATAATCTGCTCGGCGGAATGGAATCGACCATGGACATCCGTCTTTCCAATGCCCGACTGAAGCTCGATATCTGTCCGGTTCGGATCTGTCAGTTCTATACGGTTGACCCGGCTCCCGTGGGAGATGTCTACTTCAACGAAAAGCAGGAAACCAAGGCCGGACTCTCCTTTCCGAGCCCGGATGAAGAATGGATGCTGGGCTATCCTCACGAGATTCAGGACTTCATGGAGGCCATCGCCCTCGACCGGCCCCCCCTGAGCGGTCTTGAGCTGGCCAAGCAAGTGGTGGAGGTGGTCTATGCAGGATATGTTTCCATGGAAGAAAGGCGAAAAGTAACTCTGTCCCTGACAAAGTAGGTTGCAGTGCGACTCGGAGGGAAACCATGAATGAGGATCTTTTTCAATTACCGGTTAAGATTGGTAATGTGACGCTCCGAAACCCCTTTGTTGTCGGCTCGGGACCGACGGTCAAGAGCGTGGAGCAACTGGAGCTCATCGAAAACTGCGGATGGGGAGCAGCCTCCACAAAGCAGACGTTCAATCCCCGGCCATACATCAATTATGATCCCCGTTATCGATGGTTGAAAAAGGAGAAACTCCATATATTCACAGCCGAGCATCGATTGGATATGGAAAGCGGCCTGCGGCTCGTCGAAGCGGCGAGGAAGAGATGCAGAGAGTTGGTGATCATCGCCAACTTTTCCGATAACAGCGTCAATATCGAGGGATGGGAGGAAGGGGCGCGGCGCTTTGAAGCGGCGGGCGCCCAGATCCTGGAGCTCAACTTCTGCTGTCCCAATATGTCCTTCAGCGTCGATGTTTCCGACAAGCGCACCAAGACCTCCCACACCTCTTCGGGTGCGAGCATGGGTCAGGACGAGAATGCCGTAGCCGGCGTTGTCCGGAGTCTCCGGAAGGCGATCCAAATCCCGATCATTGCCAAACTGACCCCGGAAGGGGGCCGCATAGCGGAGGTTTCCAGAGCCGCCTTCGATGCCGGCGCCGACGCCGTCAGCAGTGTCGCGAACCGGCTTGGAATCCCGCCCGTCGATATCCGGAATTATAGGAAACCCATCTTCAACCTCCAGGGCGAAAACACCATGGGTTGCATGTCGGGACCCTGGATCAAACCCCTCTCCATGAGGGATGTCTTCGAAATTCGAAAGCTGGTGGGGCCGGGCCCCCACATCAACGGCACTGGAGGCATCGCTTCCATGGAAGACGCGGTACAGATGATGATGTGCGGCGCCGACTCCATCGGCGTGTGCACGGAAACCATGCTGCGGGGATTCGGTTTCCTGGAAAAATGGATGAAGACCCTGAAGGCATACATGAAGGAGATGGATTTCAGCACCGCCAGAGAGATGCGGGACCTCCTGATTTCCGAGATCAAGTCCGCTGCCGACCTGACGCTCTGGCCCGGTTATGCCCAGGTGGACAAGGAGAAATGTTCGGGCTGCGGGCTGTGCGTCGAGATCGGGCACTGCAATGCCATTGTCATGACTGATGCCGTGGCCTCCATCGATCCCAAGCTCTGCAAGGGTTGCTCCACATGCATCGACATCTGCCCCAAACAATCCATCCGGATGGTGGAAGAGGTGACGGGAAAACGGTGAGTCCGGTGAAAATGATAAGGCAGACCTCCGGATTTCTAATCGTTCCGGCCTGAAAAGGGTAAAAGAAAAAGTGTGGGAGATGGTCGTTAAGGAAAACCAAGGAGACACTGTAATGAAAGGAGAGGTTAAAATGAAAAGAAAAGAATTTTGGATGATCTTGGGCAGCTTCGGGTTGGCGATGATAATGTCATTATCCCTGCTGGGATCTTGCGCCGAAGCACAGACCAAGAAAGCAGCAGAGCAAAAGATGAACTGGGTCTTTGCCACCAATCCCGGACCCGCGGCCAATACGTGGTCATTCTACCCCTATCCGCGCTTTCAAAAGCTCCTGGAGAAAAACTCCGGAGGACGGCTCGTCCTGGACACCAAAATGTCGTTGTATCCGGTGAATGAAGTGGTTCATGCGGTCATCGCCGGACGGGCGGATGTCGGTTGGGAGAGAATTCCCTGGGTGGCGGGCACTTTTCCCCAATGGGATTTCGCCCTCCCTTTCCTCTGGGACAATGTGTTCGAATATGAGGCTTTCCTGAATGACCCCAGGATGGTGGAAATCGAGCGTAAATCCTATGGAGAAAAAGGTCTGGTGAAGATTGCCGATATCCCTTCCGAGGCCCTGGATGGGGTTTGGGGGAAAAAGGCGATTGCCACGGTGGAGGATTTTAAGGGGATGAAAATCCGGACCTCCGGGTTGATTACCACCCTGGCCATGCAGCGCCTGGGCGCCTCCCCCTTGACCATTCCCAACGCGGAAATCATGGAAGCCCTGCAGAGGGGGACGGTGGATGCGATTCAGACCTCCCGCGGCTGGGGTCTGGGTTTCGGACTCCCGGATGTCTGCACCAATGTGAGCTTCTGGAGATTTCAGTCGGTTTTCGGCGGGATGCTGGTGGTGAACAAGGCCAAATTTGATAAGTTGCCGGCCGATCTGAAAAAGATCGTTCTGGATACGGGCAGGGAGATGCAGGGGCAAACCATGTTCGGCGCCAAGATCGAGGAATTGGAAGCGGAAGTCGGGCTGAAGGTCAGCCGGATGAAAGTCACCCAGCCGGTTCAGGACGAAATCAACAAGGCCAGGGAAATCGTTCGCCCCGCCGTTGACAAATGGCTTGAGCTTGCGGGTCCGAACGGCAAGAAAATCCTGAGCATCGCCGCCGAATATGCCGGCGGCGCCAAGATCATGCTCAAGAAATAATGTTTTTCAGGGCCGGTGAAAACGATGAAGCGAATCGGTATCGTGATCGATAAAATCGCGTATATGGGCGGCTGGCTTGCGGGGTGGCTGGTGCCGCTCATGATGATGCTGGTCGTCGTGGACGTCTTCATGCGGTATGTCATGAATCGGCCCCTGATGGTGTCCGACGAGTTCAGCGCGTACATGCTCGTGGCTCTCTCCTTCCTCGGCCTTGCCTATACGTGGAGAGAAAAAGGGCATGTGCGCATTGAAATTCTTGTAAACCGGTTCCCCTCCAGAACCTATGGCTGGGTAAGACTGCTGGGTCTGATTCTGACATTGATCTTCATGATCGTAATGGACCTGGCCGCTTACAAAATGATCGCTTACGCCCTGCAAATCAATCTGCGATCGTCCACCTGGCTTATGTTCCCCTTGTTCTGGCCTCAACTGACCGTATTTCTCGGGTTTGTCATGCTGACCCTGTTGCTGATTGTCGATATTGCCCGGGCCGCCTTCAAGGTCCGGGCAGGCGAAAGAGTGGAGGAATAACGCGGTGAGCCTGTCATTGATGTCCCTCGTCATTCTCGGTGGGCTGGTTCTCCTTTTGGCTTTGGGAATTGAAATCGCCCCGTCAATGGGGATCGTTGCCGGGATTGGCCTTCTTCTTTTCGTTCATCAGCCTCTGGATTATTTTCCTCGGGCCGCTTTTGAGATCATGAACTCCTTCACCTTTACCGCCATCCCCCTCTTTGTCTTCATGGGGACTATTTACGCCAATACGGGGATTGTCAGCGGGCTCTTTCGGGGAGCTGAAAAAATATTCGGAAGCCTTCCCGGAAGCCTGTGCTCGGCCATGATCGTTGCCAACGCCATTTTCGGGGCCATCTCCGGCTCCAGCCTGGCGGCGACGGCCACATTCGGCCGGATCTGTTTTCCGGAGATGGAAAAAGCGGGATATGATACCAAGATGTCCCTTGGCGCCATCGCCATTTCCGGCACCTTAAGCGTTCTTATCCCTCCCAGCCTGATCATGATCGTTTATGGAGGCTGGCTGGATGTCTCCGTGGCCCGGCTCTTTGCCGGGGGCGTGATCCCCGGGATTATCCTGACTTTTTTCTTCGTGATCACCGTCACCATTATGGTTTTACGCAATCCCGGACTGGCGCCCCAAGCCTCGATCCGGAAATTCACTGCCAGGGAAAAACTTACGGCGATCTGGGATTTATTCCCTTTCCTGGTAGTGATTACGCTGGTTTTGGGTACCATCTTCACCGGAATCATGACCCCTACGGAATCGGCATCCCTCGGCGCCTTCCTGAGCATCGTTCTGGCCGTGATATTCCGGAAAATGACGTACAAGGCGCTCAAAGAGAGCATGCTTTCGGCAGTCAACATCAGCGCTATGATCGCCTTTGTGCTGTTTACGGCGAGGATGCTGGGGCAGGTCTTTCAGTACATCGGTCTTACCGAAGCGACCTCGGTATTCATGACGGATATGGGTCTGGGGAAATATGCCACATTGGCGATAATCTGCGTCCTGTATCTCATCCTGGGATGCTTCTTTGATTCCCTGTCCATGCTGGTTTTAACCCTTCCCTTTGTTGCCCCCATCATCAAAAATTTGGGGTTCGACTTCATCTGGTTCGGCATTCTTTACGTCGTGCTCGCAGAAATCGGCCTCGTCACCCCGCCTTTCGGTCTTAATCTTTTTGTTCTCAAAGGGGTCGTGCCGAAATATGAGATTACCTATATTTTTGCAGGCACCTTGCCCTTCTTGATTCCGACTTGTATTCTGATTGTATTGATAATCATGTTCCCCGAGCTCGTTCTATGGCTCCCCAGAATACTGTACTCGAGATGATATAGCTTATCAGGATAGTTTCTGAGCCGAATCCTTATCTAAATATATCTTTACCCAGGAATGCATTCGCAAGGCCGATGACGGGCAGACCGAAGAGATAGGTCCCTCCCACATCCTTTTTACCGCCGTTGCTTTCTGCGGCCCGGGGACGATGGCATAAATCTCCTGGGCTGAAAGGATCGCGGGAACGGTCATGGTAAACGCCATGCGGGGAACCGCTTTAAGGGACGCGTACCGGGCCATGGGATTGGGATGGTCTTCATAATCCTGATATTGCTGCCTGACAGAGCGGTCATCAATGCGGATGATCCGGATCATCTGGGGATCATGCAGATCTGAGCCTGGCTCGCAGAAGGCAATGTGCCCGTTCTCTCCGATCCCGATACAGGAGATATTAATGCCCCCGTTTTGCTTGATGAGCCGGGTATATTTTTCGGCAATTTCTCTGGGAGCCCCTTTCAAGGCTTTTAAGAAATAGATTTGTTTTGGCCGGATGTACTTAAAAATATGCTCTTGCAGATAAACCTCAAAAGTATTCGGATGGTTCCGTGGAAGATCCACATAATCATCCAGATGGAAGCAAGTAACCCGGGACCAGTCGACATTTCTTTTCCTTGACAGGTGCATAAGAAATTCATCCTGCGAGGGAGCCGCAGCAAAGACGACATTGACTCTCCCTTTGTCTTTAATGAAACGGTTCATGGCCTGAGCGACATCTATGGCAGCCGTTTTCCCCATTTCGTCCCGGGTGGGAAGGATATTCAACTCCATGATCCGCCTGATCGGCATTCGAATTTTGATCATTGATCTCACCATCGGTAACCCTGAGAGCTCCTTCAAAGAGTCTCCAAAAATTGGGCCAGGCCCATACAGAAGATATATGAAGCAGCCCCTTCATATGCCAAAAACCTGGGCTGATGCCCAGCGATACAATAAGGCGGATCCCTTTGCAAGACAATTCACCGAGGCTTGATGCTTGCCGGCCCCTCAAAGGAGTCTGCTTGCTAAAACAAGCGATGTCAGCCAAAAGCTGAAAACAGTGATGATCATTAGTGGCAATCATCATCTTGTGACGTATCTTCCATAAATCCATAAAATCATTGACAACGAGAATATAAGGTGATTTAGTTACTCCACTTTTCGGCTGCTTTGAAATAATTTATAAAAAGTTCACAGATTCAGTTCCCAACCTTCACAACGCATTGAGGGGCGTAGGAATGACCGAATCGAGAACGCCTTTGACAACCGCTTATAAAGATCATTCACGTCTCTCGCCTGCACCGACAGTCCGTATCATTCCTTCTTCTCAACGACCGCAAAATAAACCGAAACTTCTCGATCTCCTGCGCGAAGCACTGCGTTCCCGTCATTACAGCCGCAGGAACTGAGCAATTGAAGATGTAACCATTTGGATTAATGTGATTTCAAAGAATTTGTGATTGGAGTGTTATCTGGAAGGAAGACCAGAAAGCGGGTTAATCTGGAAACCATCTAAACAGTAGCCATTTAAACCTTTAAGCATTTTAAGAGGAAGAACCAAAAATGAAGAAATATGTGTTTTACATAATCTTAGCCATTTTTTTGTCTTCCTGTGCAACGCCAACGCTTGGGCCTTTTTCCGTTGGCAAACCCTATGGCGGCTCTGCTCCTTATGGTGAGGGCATCCACCCCGGAATTGATTTCGATATAAGCACAGGCACCCCCATAATTGCTGTCTCGGATGGGAATGTAGTTTACATTAGAGAGATACAAGGCCCCGAAAATGGTATTTTTGTGAATGTCTGGCATAGCGGGGATTTCAGATCACTTTATGGCCACCTTAGTAAAGTTTTTGTCATGAATGGCCAAATGCTGGAAAGGGGCCAATTGATTGGTCTCTCTGGAGCATCCAACAATTATGGCCAGATAGATAATCAACATCTTCACTTCGGTCTTTGCAAACCTGGACAAGACTGTATTAATTATTCTAACTCGTACGATCCAAAATTGTTCTGGTTAGGTGGGCAACCTCAATGTTTTGATCCGAAGATGGATTATTCCAACTACTCTCAGAGAGATATAACCCTTCCTGTTGCATGTGGGGATTACGGGAAAGCACTGATTGCTGAAGCAAGAGAAAAGATTAAAATAAAGAGGCCCCTCTTTTAATTATTGGCTACAAATCTTTCCAGCAGACCGCATGAGGCGGCCGCTGAACTCCATCGATGGCTCGGACGCTTCGCGCCAGTACATCAAGCGGCTGCAGCGCCGTTGGGTGGCATGAAGAGGGACAAGATGAGCGACAAACCGGTATTCACCAAGTACCTCAAAGAGCTTTCCGCCGTGGCCCTGCAAGGCGACGCGAGAGAGGAAAGCTTCTACCCGACGCTTGCCGAAATGCTGGCAGCTATAGCCAAGACAACCGGGCGGGCGCATGTGCGCGTCACCACCCTTCCAAAGCCCACCGATGCCGGGAACCCCGATTTTCGTCTGTGGAATGGCACGGACCGCATCATCGGCTATGTCGAAGCCAAGAAGCCGACGGAAGATCGGCTGGACGTTGTCGAGGAGTCCGAACAACTCACGCGCTATCGCTCCACGTTCCCCAATCTCATTCTGACCAACTTCCTTGAATTTCGGCTGTACCGGAACGGCGAGCGCGTGGAGACGGTCCTTGCCGCCCGGCCCATGATTCTCAACCGGCTGCGCACGATGCCGCCGTTGGAAAAGCCGGAAGAACTGCATGCCCTCCTTGACCGATTTCTCGGTTTCTCGCTGCCCAAGGCGTTCACGGCCGAATCTCTCGCCATCGAACTGGCCAAACGCACTCGATTCCTGCGGGATATCGTCGCTCAGCAGCTTGAGCAGGAAAAGGACGCACCGGGCATGCTTGCCGGGTTCTTTGAAGCCTTCCAGACCTACCTCATCGGCACGCTGACACCGGAGGACTTCGCCGACCTCTTCGCCCAGACCATCACCTACGGCCTCTTTGCCGCCCGGACCCGGGCTGGGGACGGATTCAGCCGCCGTGCCGCGTTCGACAACATCCCTCACACCATCGGTGTCCTGCGCGACATCTTCCGCTTCATCTCGCTCGGCGATCTCCCCGAGCAACTCGCCTGGTGCGTAGACGACATCGCCGAAGTCCTGGCCGTGGCCGACGCGCCCGGCATCCTCGACCGCTACTACCACGAAGGCAAGGGCGGTGATCCCATCGTTCACTTTTACGAGACTTTCCTCGCGCAATACGACCCCGCCGAGCGCGAGCGCCGCGGCGTTTACTACACCCCCGAACCGGTGGTCGGCTACATCGTGCGTTCGCTGCACGGCCTCCTCAAGACCGAGTTCGGCAAACGCGACGGCCTGGCCTCCGACGGCGTCACGCTGCTCGATCCGGCGGCGGGCACCATGACCTTCGTTGCCCGCGCCGCGCACCAGGCCGTCGCCGAGTTCGAGGCCAAGTACGGCAGCGGTGGTCGCGAGGACTTCATTCGGCGGCACGTCCTCAAGAACTTCTACGCCTTCGAGTTGATGATGGCCCCCTACGCCGTCGGCCACCTCAAGATGGGATTCTTTCTGGAAGAACTCGGCCATCGCCTCCGCGACGACGAGCGCGTTCCCTTCTACCTCACGAACACGCTCGACAACGAGGAACTTGAACAAAGCCGCCTGCCGGGCTTTTCCGCCCTGGCCGAGGAATCCCGCCTCGCCGGTGCCGTCAAGAAGCAAACCCCGATTCTTGTCATACTCGGGAATCCGCCATACTCGGGCATCTCTTCCAACATGGGCAAGTGGATAACGGGGTTGATCGAGGATTACAAGTACGTCGATGGAAAGCACTTCGGCGAGAAGAAGCACTGGCTCCAGGACGACTACGTGAAGTTTCTGCGCTTTGCCCAGTGGAAGATCGAACAGGCCGGACGCGGAGTCGTTGGGATGATCACCAACCACGGCTATCTCGACAACCCGACGTTCCGAGGCATGCGCCAGAGTCTGATGCGCACTTTCGACGAGATTTACATCCTCGACCTGCACGGCAACTCGCTCAAGAAAGAGACCTGCCCCGATGGGAGCCCCGACAAGAACGTCTTCGACATCCGGCAGGGCGTGGCCATAGCCTTTTTCATCAGGTGCGGCAGCGAAAGGAAGGCCGATGCGGTTGTCCGGCACGCTGAACTTTGGGGCCCAAGGGAGGTGAAGTACGACTGGCTAAATGCCCAAGATCTAAAGCATACCGATTGGGCGGAATTGAAGCCCCAGACTTCATCATTCTATTTCTTTGTCCCACGAAATGAGGAGCACACGGGGCAGTATCGAATGTTTACGCGCATCACCGAAATCTTCCCCGTCAACGTCACGGGAATCGTGACCGCGCGGGACCGTTTTGTGCTCGATTTCGACCGAGATGCCCTTCTGCGGCGTATCGGCCAATTCCGGGATCGCAGTTTATCTGACGAATTCATCTGCCAAGCGTACGGGTTGAAGGACACGCGCGGCTGGCAGCTTTCACAAAGACGCAGGGACTTGGCCGAGATGGAGAACTGGCGTGAGTATTGCGTGCCGTGTCTTTATCGGCCGTTCGATACTCGAGTGCTTTACTACCATCCTTACATGGTCGATTGGGGTCGCCCGGATGTCATGCGCCATATGCTTGTTGGGAAGAACTTTGCGTTGATCACGACAAAGCAGCACAAGGACGAGTTCGGTGCTATGGCGACGCAGACGATAGGCGCGCACAAGTCAGTTGCCGCATACGACATCAATTACTACTTTCCCCTTTACCTCTATCCCACCGTTGACCGCGCTGATCTCTTCTCCCACCACGAGACGTTGGAACGCCAACCAAACCTGAATTTGAATTTGGTGTCGGCGTTGACAGAGGCATACGGCAAGAAGCCCACACCTGATGAGATTTTTCACTACGTTTATGCCGTGCTGTACGCCCCCGCCTACCGCGAGAAGTATGCCGAATTTCTGCGGATGGATTTCCCGCGCGTGCCGTTCACGGCAGACGTAAAACTGTTCCGGACACTCGCAGCCCTGGGAGCGCGGCTGACCGCCCTGCACCTGCTCAAATCCCCCGAACTCGATACGCCCGCCTGCCGGTTCGAGGGCGAGGGCGACAGCCGCATCGGCAAGGGAAGGAAGGCCGGGTTCCGCTACGAGCCGGGTGAACAGCGTGCGTACATCAACGCGACTCAGTATTTCGCGCCTGTGGCCGAAGCCGTGTGGAGCTATCAGGTGGGCGGCTATCAGGTCTGTGAGAAGTGGCTGAAAGACCGCCAGGAACGCCGTCTTGAGTTGGACGACATCCGCACCTATTGCCGCATGGTCACCGCGCTCGGACGCACCCTCGTCATCCAGATCGAAATTGACGCCCTGTATCCGGGCGTTGAGAAGAGTGTCGTGGCCATACCCGGGCACACGTCGGAAGTGGAATCAGGAAGCCCGGATGAGGATTGCGTGCCTTAAATAAGTGAGTCGAAGTGCGACCACTTGGCCGATCAACCGGATTGAGCAGACACGCTGAGGCGCGCTCCTCATCCGGGGCGTTAGGTCAAAATGATCACGAAACTCTATGCACCAAATTAAGAGCATGATATAATTGAAACCATGAGAATCGAGTGGGACCCCAGAAAGGCACGGTCGAATCTTAGAAAGCACAAAGTCTCTTTCGAGGAAGCCTCAACGGCCCTGAGTGACCCCATGGCCGCAACTGGTGCTGATCCGGATCATTCAGTCACGGAGGATCGATTTGTCACCTTCGGTGTTTCAGAGAGAGGACGGCTTTTAGTGGTTGCCCACACCGATAAAGAGGTAACGATTAGAATCATAAGCGCTCGCACAGCGGGCAAAGGAGAACGAGAACTATATGAGGAAGGATAGAGAAGCTGTCAAAGACGAATTACGAGCCGAGTACAAACGCTCCGACTTCCGTGAAGGTCTGGTACGAGGGAAATACTCAAAGCATTTGCGAGAGTCATCGAATATCGTGGTTCTTAAACCCGAAGTCGCTCAAGCCTTTCCCAATGGAGACGCCGTGAACAATGCCCTGCTGTCGCTAATCGAACTCGCACAGAAATCAGCTGGCCTAACAAGGCGCTCAACTGGAGCGCCCAAAAAGCGGGCTCCCGGTTAGCGCTAATGTGGTTGTCATAGAGCCTGAAATAGCCAAGGCTTTTACAAGTTCGGCGGCTGTTAATGATGCCTTGAGATCTCTCCTTGAGATTACACAATCCACACAGCGTCTAACAAAGCGCTCAGCCGGATGCGCTAAAAACTGCGCGTTAGTTAGTTTTATCGTTGAATGCTCGTGCAATACCGCAGGAGGTTGTTACTATGAAAGCCGCATTTGTCGTATTTGACCGCATGACATCTTTGGACTTTATCGGACTCTACGACCCGGTAACGCGCCTGAAGTCGATGAATATCATTGACGATTTCGAATGGCGTATCTGCGCAACCACTGAGCACGTCGTTGACGATCGAGGGCTTCGGATTGGAGCGGACGCCATAGCTGAGCCCCTCAGTTCCTACGACATGCTTTTTGTGCCAGGCGGGGTCGGCACCAGGAGTCTCCAACATGACAGGAATTTTGTCGATTGGTTGAAAACTGCCGGCAACGCGCGGCTTAAGGTATCGGTATGCACCGGCGCTCTCCTTCTCGGAGCCGCAGGCTTTCTTCGGGACAAGCGCGCGACAACACATCCAAGCGCGCTCAAGGAACTGGAACAATACTGTCGAGCGGTTGTCTGCGAGCGGGTGGTCGATGAGGGAGGCATAATTACCGCGGGTGGCGTCTCATCTGCCATCGACGCGGGTCTGCACCTCGTGGAGAGATTGGCTGGTCCGGATGCGCGCGTCCGAATTGCGACCCAGATGGATTACCCATATAGATGGAACGCGTAGCTCCGGTGCGATCTAACGCGTTCGAAAACGGACGCTCGCAAGCGCCGCTTCGCTCGCTTGTTCGCGCCGTTCAACGCGGCCGTTCGGCACGGAATATGAAGCATGAATAGAGCATACGTTCACGGCTACAATCATCGAGAAAACATACGTTTACAGGACCAAGCCTATACGTTGGTCGAGTTATTGCACTCCGACACCTCCTATCCCGCAGGAAGTCGTGTTCTGGAAGCCGGTTGCGGCGTTGGCGCACAAACTGTCACCCTTGCCGGGAACAGTCCGAATGCCTTGATTACTTCTGTCGATATATCCGAGGCCTCTATCACTGAAGCCAAGAGAAAAGTGGCGGCGGCAGGCTTGACCAATGTTCAATTCGAACAGGCGGATATCTTCAATTTGCCCTATGGGCCGGACTCCTTCGACCACATTTTCGTCTGTTTCGTCCTTGAACATCTCTCACGGCCCGTTGAGGCGCTGCATACACTGAAGAACCATTTGAGACCAGGCGGCACAATCACGGTCATCGAAGGGGACCATGGCTCTGTCTATTTTTATCCTGACAGCGAAGCAGCACACAAAGCGATTCGGTGTCAGGTTGAACTGCAGCGGCGGGCTGGCGGCAACGCCATGGTGGGGAGAGAACTTTATCCGCTGTTGCGCAACGCAGGCTTTGGCTCAGTTCGTGTATCTCCTCGAATGGTCTACGTTGATTCCGGCAAACCTGAACTGGTCGAAGGGTTCACAAAGAATACATTCACGGCTATGATTGAGGGTGTCCGTGAATCGGCAATCAAGGCAGGAATAGTTGAACAACATGTTTTTGAAAAAGGAATTAGGGACTTATACCGAACTACAGAGTCGGATGGAGTATTCTGTTATACGTTTTTTAAGGCCATTGGAAACAAATGATCGCCTACGTCGCCGCGCTGTTCCTGACAGGCCTCGTCTCGCTTTTCGGGCAGATCGTGCTGCTGCGGGAGCTTAACGTCGCCTTTTACGGAATCGAGCTGATCTACCTCATCTCCCTGGGGGTCTGGATGCTCCTGACCGCTGTGGGGGCGCTCATCGGCGGCCGGCGCCCCTCCGCCGGCCGGGTGGCGGTTCTCTTTCTATGCCTCGCCCTCTTCCTGCCGCTCGGCGTCGTCTTCCTCCGGGCGAGCCGCCTCCTCCTCGGCGGCATCCCCGGCGCCTACCTCCCCTTTCCCCGGCAGATGGCGGCGCTGGTGATCGCCCTGCTGCCCGCCGGCCTGCTCTCAGGCCTGCTGTTCCGGGAGGCCGCCGGTCTCTATGCGGAACGGGGCCGGACGCTCGCCGGCGCCTACGGGATCGAAAGCGCGGGAAGCCTTGCCGGAGGACTGCTCGCCACGATCTGTCTCCGGTTCGGCGTCCAGAATTTACCCCTCGCCGTCGCCTGCGGCCTGATTGCAGCCGCTGCGTCCCTTTTCCTCTTCCCGGGAAAAAGAAGCCGGCCTGGCCGTGTTGTCGCTGTCGTTCTAACTGCGGTCCTGATCGCCGTCCTCTATCAGACGCCCTCCCTCGACCGGCGGATGACGGCCTGGAACCACCCGGGGCTTCTCGTGACACGGGACTCTCCCTACGGACGGATCACCGCGACGGTTCTCGCCGGACAGGTCTCCGTCTTTACGAACGACGCCCTCGCCTTCGAGAGCGGGGGAACGGAGGCGGAACTCTTCGCTCACCTGACGGCCCTGCAGCACCCGGAGCCGCGGCGGATCCTCGTCCTCGGCGGGGGATTGGACGGAACCCTCCGCGAGATCCTCCGGCACCGGCCGGTCCGGATCGACGCCGTCGTCCTCGACCTTGATCCGATTACCCTTCTCCGGCGCCATCTCCCCGCGGACATCCGGGCGTCGCTGACGGACCCTGCCGTCCGCCTCACCCGGGCCGATCCGCGGCATTTCCTGAAGAACAGGGTTTTTGCCTGGGACCTGATCCTCATCGGCATGCCGGAGCCGTCGTCGGGAGAGACGAACCGCTTCTACACGCGGGAATTCTTCGCCCAGTGCGCCGCACGTCTCCATCCCGGCGGAATCGTCGCGCTGCGTCTCTCCGCCGCCGAGAACCTCTGGACGCCCCAGACGACACGCCGGACGGCGAGCGTTTATCGCGCCCTCGCTTCGGTCTTTCCGGAGGTCCTCGTCCTCCCGGGGGCAATGACGGTGATCACCGCCTCCGCCGCCTCCCTCCCCCGATCGCCGGAAATCCTGACCGACCGCCTCCGGGAACGGGGACTCCAGACCCGCCTTGTCTCGTCGCCCTACATCCGGTACCTCTTCACGAACGACCGTTTCGCCGACGTTGAGAAACGCCTGAAAGAAACGGCGGTTCCGGAAAACACCGACATCCGGCCGGTCTGCTACCCCTATGCGGTGATGTCCTGGCTCGCGCGGTTTTTCCCGAGGCTGGCGCTCGCGGACCTGCCCGCTTTCGGAACTGAAGGAAAGGGGTTCGGGAAAATCGGGTGGATTTTGGGGATCGGCCTGGCGCTCCTGTTTCTCGGAAGCCGCCTGCGGCCCGCCTGGCAACGGGGGCTCCTGGCCGCCGTCGCCGGATTTCTCGGCATCGTAAGCGAATCGGTCCTCATCCTCGCCTACCAGGCGAAGGAGGGCGTCCTCTACCAGGACATCGGCCTCCTCCTCGCAGCATTCATGGCCGGCCTGGCCCTGGGGGCGCCGGTCCTCCGGGATCTGATCCTGGGGACGGGCGTCAGGAAAAAAAGGACCCGGGGGTGGGGCTACGCCCTCCTCGCCGGTTTCGGCCTCCTCGGTTTCATGGCGATCGGGATCGTGACCGGCGGGGCCGCCGGCGGTCTCCTCCTGACGGCGGTGCTGCTTGCGGCCGCCGGATTTCTGGTCGGCGGCCTCTTCGCCTATGCCGGCCTTCGCGGCGTCCGGGAACAGAAGAACGTTATCGGCCCCCTCTACGCGGCAGACCTCATCGGCGGCTGCCTCGGCGCCCTTTTCGGGAGTCTCGCCCTCATCCCCCTCCTCGGCCTTGCCGGAACCCTCAAGGGGATGATCCTTCTCGCCGCGCTTGCGATCCTTCTGATCTGACATTCCAACCTGGAGTACAGACCACGAAGGCCAATAATCCGTTGACAGGTGTAATTAGTGGCTGTCCCCAATTTTTCTCAGCGCTTCTCTGGCCGGCAGGATAGAAACCCACAGAATAATTGTCACGACAACTGCAGAAGCGAGGCACAACGCGCATGTAGCCCCGATGACGAATGGTTCCAAGAACGTCAGATATGACGAAAATAACACACTGAAGATGCCCAGTCCCCAGAGAACCAGCCGGGCTTGTCTTTTGAGTGGCGCCGGCCCAAACTGTTGAAAAAGCCAGACCGCAAGAATGGTTATATACCCACCCATACCCATAAGGGCGATGGGCAGAATGCCAAACAGCTTCGCATAAGGGCTGTCTTGCACCGCATTGCAATTCCCCACGGGCCCGCAGACCGCATTCATTTCTGAAACTTCTACGTAGGAAAGATAAACAGCTACTGCCAGGCCGATCACCGCCAGAGGCGGGATAATCCAGCCAGGTAAAATGGTCAGTACTTTCGGAGCTTTTACGGATGACAGGGTAATCACCAACGCCGCGATCAGGCTAACGACCATGATGACCAGAACAATTACGGCGATGCCGTTAGCAAGCGGGTCTTGTTTGAATTTATAGGCCATAAACTGCCATATAGAAAGATTTTCCGGGTGGATGCTGGCCTGTGCGACGAACTGTTCACGCAAACCTGGCAGATCCGGCCAATTTAACCCGCCTTTAGAAAGCGCGGCATTAATGAGGCCGGGAGATTTTTCGGGAATTTCAACGGTGCCGACGAGGAACGTTTCACCAATGATCAGGGCGGGAACTCTTATGCGGTTTTCGGGAACCTTAAACCGGTCAAGAGCCTTTTCGTATATCTCACTTCCGGCTGCGCTGATGACGTTTACCTGGACGATCACCAACTTATTGCCATATTTTTCCTGAAGCGTTGGCAGGACTTCCTTGTCCAGCTTAGCGCAATGCGAGCAGGTAGGAGAATAAAATAGCACTGCATAAACTATGGCGTCTTTGGCCATGGCAGATTTTACAGCAAGAAAACCTCCCCCGATTACTGCCAGTATAAGCAGTAATGGCATCCAGCGTTTCATGGCATTACCTCCCTCTGTCCTTTGGGAATCAGAAAAACAAAAAAACGCCATACGAAGCGGACCCTTCTGATTTTGCTTGCATGACCGGTCCCCGTCGGACGGGATACCGGGTTTTTGCGTCAGAATGTCAATGGCCGTGGGCGGCTTTCTTCTCCTCGCCATAAACCTCCAGCGTCCCCGCCTCCTCCATCTCTTGGAGCCACTTGGCGTGCTGCTTCTTCAGCCAGGCGCGTGTCACCCAGCCGTGGAGCATCGCCGGAAGCGACCCGGGCGAACCGATCGTCCCCAGGTAGAGATGGACGAAGAAGAACGCGAAGATCACTACGAAGCCGAGCGCGTGGAGGGGATACATCCACCGCACCAGCGCCACCGGGAAGCTGAAGGGGAACCACATGACGAGCCCCGTGACGACCATGACCACGCCGAAGAAGGCGACGGTCAGGAAGAATGCCTTCTGGCCGGGGTTGTATTTTCCGACCTCGGGAACCTTGTCCACGTGCCAGAGGTAGCCCCCCGCGCACATCATCCACTCGAGATCTTCCGGCATGGAAAAGATCCCCGCCTCCCGCCACCACATCCGGATGGTGAAAACGATCGCCAGGATGAAGAAGAGGCCCGTGAAGTTGTGGACGTACTTGAGCGATTTGAGGCCGCCCATCAGCGTCCCGATGAAGTTGAACGAATGGAACATCATCCCGAGCCCAGTGATGCAGAGGATCAGGCACGAGACGGCCAGGCTCCAGTGGACGATTCTTTCAAAGGCGTCGGTCGCCTTAATCAATCCCTTTTTCATGTTACGCACCCCCTTCCGTCTTGTGGTTGTCGTCGTCATCCGGGGTCTTCGGCCCGTGGATGATGTAGTGCAAAAACGACGCCGCCAGGACGCCGCCCGCCGCCACAAGGCTCAGCGGTTTCAGCAAATCCTTCCAGGCCATGACCGACAGCGGCACACGCGGATGGGCCGGTAGGATGTCGTAGACCTGCTTCTTCTCCTGCAGGACATAGAGAACATGCGTCCCGTCCACGAACTTGTCCCCGTAGACGGAGGCATCGCCGCCCAGTTCCTTCGCCCGTTTATAGGCGAGTTTCAGCATCTCCTCCTTGTCACCGAAGGTCAGGGCGCCGGTCGGGCAGGCCTTGACGCAGGCGGGCGGAAGATCGGCCCGGATCCGGGAGAGACAGAGGTCGCACTTGTAGACCCTGTCCGTGACTCTGTCGTAACGGGGAATCTCAAAGGGGCAGGCCGCGACGCACTCCTTGCAGCCGATACAGCGTTCATTGATGATCCCCACGGTCCCCAAATCGCTGTGGTAGAGGGCGCCGCTCGGACAGACCTTCACGCAGGCGGCGTCGGTGCAGTGCATGCAGCCGTCCTTACGGAAAAGCCACTTTACCCCCTCCTTCGCTGCAACCTCCTGGAACCGGATGAGGGTCCAGGTGTTGGGCTGGAGGTCGGGCGGGTTCTGATACGTGCCGGCCGCAAAGGTCTGCCCCGCCGGAAGACCGTTCCACTGCTTGCAGGCCAGTTGGCAGCCGCGGCAGCCGGTGCACTTCGCAACGTCGATAAGTTTCACTTTCTCGGCCATGTTATTTCACCCCCTTCTTGACCACAGTCACCATGAAGGCCTTGCTCTCCGGGATCATGGTGTTCGCGTCACCGATGGTCGGGGTCAGCAGGTTCGCCGAATCCCCGGTGGTGAAGATTTCGGGTTTCTTGTCGTTAGGGCCGTACTTCCGGTCGGCGGAGGTGATCCAGCCGAAATGCCAGGGAATGCCGACCTCGTGGATCATCGTTCCGTCGATGTCAAACGGCTTGAAGCGCGCCGTGACGACGGCCGTTGCCTCAAGCTCGCCGCGGGCCGATTTCACGATCACCTTCTCGCCGTTCGCGATGTTCCGCTCCTTGGCCAGTTCCAGGCTCATCTCCACGAACATCCCGGGCTGCATCTCGACAAGCCAGGGACACCACCGCGTCAGCACGCCGGTCTGCCAGTGCTCGCTCACCCGGTAGGTGCTGCAGACGAACGGGAAACGGGGATCGCAGCTCGCGGTCATGTCGAGTTCCGAACCGACGCCCTTCTTGTAGAACATTCGGATGACCGGGTTGTTCATCTGGGGCGACAGCAGATTCTTCTCCACGGGGCACTCCAGGGGTTCGTAATGCTCCGGGAAAGGACCGTCGGCCAGACCCGGCCCGAAGAGGCTCCCGACGCCGTCCGGTTTCATGATGAAGGGCGGACGGCCCGAACCGGGATTGCCCACCCCGTCCGGGACATCGCCGGTCCACTTGGCGCCGTCCCAGAGGATCACGGGATGCCTCGGGTCCCAGGGTTTTCCGGTCGCGTCCACGGAGGCGCCGTTGTAGATGATCCTCCGGTTGACGGGCCATGACCAGGCCCATTCGGGAAAGAGGCCGATGCCGGAGGGGTCCTTCGTCCCGCGGCGGGCCGCCATGTTCGCAGCGGTGTAGGAGCCGCAGTAAACCCAGCATCCGGACGAGGTGGAGCCGTCGTCCTGGAGCCAGGCGAAGGCGGGCACCGGATCGCCTTTTTTGAATTCGCGGAACTCGCCCTTCTTCGCGGGGTCCTCGATCTTCGCGTCTTCCACAAAGAACCCGTTGATCTCCCTGGCGACCGCATGGGGATCGACGAAACGGATCGTTCCGTCCGCCCGCTTGGGACCGTAATTCCAGGTCAGTTTCGTGAGCGCCTCCTTGAGGGGGCCACCGTGTTTTTCGTAGAGCTCCCTGACCTTGTAGTAGAGCTCCGACATGATCTCCGCGTCGGGCATCGCCTCTCCCACCGGGTTGATCGCCTTGTAGCGCCACTGCATCAGCCGGCTGCTGTTGGTGATGCTCCCCTCCTTCTCCACGGAGGAGGCGCAGGGAAGCATGAAAACCTCGGTTTTGATCTTCGCCGGGTCCATGCCGGGACCGCGCCAGAAGGAGCCGGTCTCATTGTCGAAGAGGTTGACGTTCACCATCCAGTCGAGCTTCCCCAGGGCCTGGCGCACCTTGTTGGAGTGGGCTCCGCTGCAGGCCGGGTTCATCCCCCAGGCGAAAAAGCCGGTAAATTTTTCCTTGTGCATCTCGTCGAACAGGACCAGCCAGGAGTAGTTGGCCCCGTCGTCCCCCTTGGGCAGGTAGCCGTAGGCCTCCTCCAGCGTGGCGTTCATCCCGTAGACCGACCGGAGGTAGCTTACCGAATACTTCGGCAGGTTCTTCATCCAGTTGAGGCTTTTCTCCTCCTTGGTCGTGGTCGTATACTTCTCGTTGTACGCCTTGAGTGTGGCCAGTGATGCCGTGGGGGTCGCGATGTAGCCAGGCAGGATGTGGTAGAGCAGGCCGTAATCGGTCGACCCCTGGACGTTGGACTCGCCGCGGAGGGCCTGGACGCCGCCGCCGGCGATCCCCATGTTCCCCAACAGGAGCTGGATGATGCTCATCGCCCGGATGTTCTGCACCCCGACGGTGTGCTGGGTCCAGCCCATCGCATAGAGGATGTTTCCGGCCCGGTCGGGCTTGGCCGTGGAGGCGTAGAGCTTGTAGACCTCTACGAGCTTGTCTTTGGGCGTCCCGGTGATCTTGCTGATGATTTCCGGCGTGTAGCGGGCGTACTGCCTCTTGAGGAGTTGATAGACACAGTTGGGATTTTGGAGGGAGGCGTCCTTCTTGATCACCCCGTTGCCGTCCGTCTGGTAGGCCCAGGTCGCCTTGTCGTACTGGGCGTCCTTCAAGCCCGAGAAGACGCCCTTGTTGTCTCCCGGCATCTTCAGGGCCGGGTTGACCAGGAAGGAGGCGTTGGTATAGTTGAGGACATACCCCTTCTGGATCAGATTGTTGTCGAGGATGTACTTGATCATCCCGCCGAGGAAGGCGATATCCGTTCCCGACCGCAAAGGGGCGTAGAGGTGGGATTTCGCCGCCGACTGCGTGAACCGGGGATCGACACAGATGAGCTTCGCCCCCCTCTCCACCGCCTTCGTGATCCACTTGAAGGAGATGGGGTGGTTCGAGGCCGGGTTGCTCCCCATGATCAGGATCACATCACTGTTCTGGAAATCGTTCCAGTGGTTGGTCATCGCGCCGCGTCCAAACGACTCTGCCAGAGCCGCTACGGTTGCGCTGTGTCAGATCCGGGCCTGGTGCTCGATATACACCAGACCCAACCCCCGCAGGAATTTTTGATAGAGGAAACACTCCTCGTTGTCCATGGCGGCCGAGCCAACGGAGGCGATCCCCTCCGTCCGGTTGACCAACTCGCCCTTGGCGTTTTTGATCTTGAAGCTCTTGTCACGGCTCATCTTGATGTTTTCCGCGATCCGGTCGAGGGTCCACTCCCAGGAGACCTCCTTCCACTCCGTCGCAAAGGGCGCCCGGTAGAGGGGTTTACCGAGACGGTTTTTGTTGACCGCCATCTGGTAGATCGAACCGCCTTTCGTGCAGAGGGAACCGCGGTTGATCGGGCTGTCCGGATCCCCTTCCGTGTTGACGACCTTTCCGTTGCGCGTGGAGACGATGATGCTGCATCCCACGGAGCAGTATGGACAGACGGTCGTCGTCTCCTTGGCATACATGATCTTCAGCGGCTGCGCGTAGGCCGAGACCGGCTTGAGGCTGATGCCTATGCCGCTCGCTGCCAGCGCCGCGCCGGAGATCTTCAGAAAACCTCTTCTGCTGACATCCATGACGACGTGCTCCTTTCACAAGGGTTTATATGAAAACGTCCCCCCCCCACCCCTCACTCCCCTCGACGGGGGAGGGAGGGGCGGGGGTGATTTTCATCCTTCGTTCGTTGTGCCCGCGCCGGGCATGGGGGTTAGAGACCATATCCAATGGTGACACTTTTTACCCTTCTCCTTTCCCGGCACGGGAGGCGGAACCGTTTCCAGTCACACCCATCGTCCACCCTTCACAGGAAGTCTTAAAAAAAGTGGATCGGAGAATGATTCTTTTGGCGAGGCAATTCCGTCCTCCCCAAACCGGAAGACGAAAAACGGAGAAGACGGAGAGTGATGTTTTCAAAGACCTCCAACAGCGGAGCACATATATATTTTGCTTCATTCCCTGTCAAGATTTTTCAGCCCCCTGCGAATACTCTCAGGGAGACCTTTGGAAATCGTGATCCCTCCGCGCGCTGGACCGGGAGCGCACCCCTGATCCCCGCCGCAGGCGGGGATCAGGGGTGCAATATAATAAACAGAGATCTTCCTTGCCGGGAAGTCCCGCCCTGTGGGCGGGAGCTTCCCATTTTTCGACCCTGCGCCTCCTCGCTTCGCTGCGGGGGCAGGGGACCCCGAAAAATCTCCAATGCGCGCTTCCGGGATCCGATTTCCAATTTGCGCAAAGGTCTCTCAGGACGTTTTTGATCGAAGGGCGCGGACCTTTTTCAGGCAAGAGCTGCAAATCCCTTCCACCCGAACGTCCACCCCCCGAATCTCGCCGGCAAACGAGCGCTGATAGTCCCCGACGTCCACCTTCAGGCTGCCGGGCTGCAGGCATTGCAGGACATCGCAATTCTTGCAGTGGAAATGAGGGTGTGCGGGGTGGTTTTCGTTTGGTGCGATGCCGTAGACCAGACTCCGGCCCCCTCCGCTGAGCCGCGCCGCCAGTCCCCTTTCCACCAGCAGGTCGAGGATGCGATAAACGGTGACCCGGTTGATCTCCGCGGTCCGTCTGACCGTCGTGAAGATTTCCTGAGCCCGGATCGGCGACGGATTGTTCCCGATCACCTCCATAATCCTCACCCGGTTGGGTGTCGGGTCAAGACCGTGGGTCTCGATCAGTTCCGGATAGTTGCAGCGCTGACACATGGTGATTATCCTCTACGCAGGGTCGACCGTTTCGGCCGGCGGATCTGCCGACCTCCGGGGCTTGAGATACTCCCACAGGGCAGACATGAAGAAACCCGCGGCGGCCACCAGGATGATCGTCGCCCCGGAGGTCAGATTAAAAAGATAGGAAAGCCACAACCCGGTTATGGTAAACAGGCAGCTTAAAATTGATGACAGCACCATCATCGCCCGCAGTGAACCGGTGAATTTTTCCGCAATGAACGGCGGGATGGTCAGAAGCGCGATCACCAGGATCAGTCCCACCACGCGGATGATCATCACCACCGTGAGGGCGACCATCCCCAGCAGCAGGCAGTAGAGAAAGGTGACCGGAACGTTTCTCAGGCGGGCGAACTCGTCGTCATAGGACATGGCCAGCAAATCGTTGTAATAATAGGCAACGATGGCGATGACGGCGATCCCGATGGCGGCCATCTGCCACAGGTCCGAGCCCGGCACCGCCAGGATGCTTCCGAACAGGTAGCTCATCAGATCGACATTATAGCCCGGCGTGAGGTCAAGCAGAACCACCCCGATCGCCATTCCCACCGCCCAGATCACCCCCACCATGGCATCGACCCGGTGCCGGGCCTTGAGTGTGACGGCGGCCATGACCCCCGCGGAGAGGATCGAGACGCCGGCGGTTCCGACCGCATACGGCCATCCCATGAAAAAAGAGAGTCCGATCCCCCCATAGGCGGCGTGGGCGATGCCGCCGGCCAGAAAAACAATCCGATTCACCACCACCAGAGTCCCGATCACCCCGCAAACGACGCTGACCAGGACCCCGGCCATCAGGGCATTGCGGACGAACTCCAACTGCAGCGCCTCCCACATATTATTCGTCCTCCTTTTTGTCCGCATGCAGGCCGAGCACCCGGTGGGGGATCCCGTGTGCCACCAGGTCCACCGGACAGTGATAAGCCGCATCGAGCATTTCCTGGGTGATCTCGCCGGAATCGTGGTGGTGAAGCTCGCGGTTGACACAAGCCACGGATTTGACTTGTCTCGAAAGGATCATCATGTCGTGGCTTACCGCCACGATGGTAACCATCCGGTTCAACTCCTTCAGGATATCGTAAAACTCGCCGCAGCCCTGCGCATCGATGCTGGCCATAGCCTCGTCCAGAAAGAGAACCTCGGGACCCGAGACCAGCGCCCTGGCAATGAATACGCGCTGCAACTGCCCGCCGGAGAGTTCACCGATTCTCCGGTCCCGGCATCCCCACAACCGCATCTGCTCCAACGCCTGCTGCGCGGCCACCCGGTCCTGCCTTGTATGTCGGGACCACCCCCGGCCGGTCCTCAAACGACCCATCAGGACGACATCGAGGACGGAGACAGGAAAATCCTTGTTGATATGGATGTTCTGCGGCACGTAGCCGATGCGGTGCGACACCCGATGCGGGGGCTCTCCGAAAACGGCCACCGTTCCCCGGGTGGGATAGAGCAGGCCCAGCATCAGCTTGAGTAGGGTCGTTTTCCCGCCTCCGTTGGGACCGATGACGACCAGGAAATCCCCCCGCGGCACATGCAGGTTCACCCCCTGGAGAACCGGCTGCCCGTTGAAGGAAAACCACACGTCCCGCATCTGGATGATGGTTTCCGGCATCACTTTCCCCTCATCGCGCGGCCGCTCCGAATTTGCGGGCGACCTCGCGCAGATTTCCGGCCCAGTTCTCCGCCAGGGGATCCGTATAAACAATCTGCCCTCCGATCTCCCTGGCCAGCAGCTCGGCGCTTTTCGCGGAGAATTGGGGCTGGACAAAGACCACCTTGATGTGGCGCTCCCGGGCATGGCGGATGAGCTTCTGGAGTTGAGCCGGTTTGGGGTCCTTTCCTTCGATTTCAACGGGAACCTGTACCAGCCCGTAGGCTTCGGCGAAATAGCCCCAAGAGGGGTGGAACACCATGAACTGCTCCCCTTTCCGGCCGGCAAACAACGCCTTCAGCTCGGCGTCCAGTTCGTTGATCTCTCTCAGGAAGGAGGCATAATTGGATTCATACTTTGACCGGCGGGCCGGATCTATGGCAACGAGGGCATCGCGGATGTGTCCGGCCTGGATTTTCACCAGAGCCGGAGACAGCCAAACGTGGGGATCCGGCGAGACGCCACCGTGATTATCCTTCGCCGGGGTCTCCGTTTTCAATTCCTGCGGATGCTCTTGCCGGTTTTTTTCTCCGTCATGGCGGTCGGCCATCGGAATCCTGATGATGCCATCGTCGGTGCGGACCACGCGCATCTTCGGATTTGCCGCCGCGATTTTTTTCAACCAGAACTTTTCAAAATCGATTCCCACTGCAAAATAGACGGCGCTTTTCGACAATTCGGCCATCTGTCGCGGTTTGGGCTCGAAGTTGTGGGGACTGGCGCCGGCGGGAACCAGAACAGAAACATCCACGAGATCCCCCCCGATTTTCTGGACAAAATACCTCTGGGGACAGATGCTCACAAAGGTTTTGGTCACGGCCGCTTCGACCGGCAGAACCGAGAGCGCCAAGAGAACCGAACAGGCCAAACCGGTCAACAGTTTCCGCGTTTGTCCCATCTTTTCATCCGTTCCTTTTCGCGGTTGATCATGCAACCCAGTTTCATCAGCGGGAAATGCCATCGTTCCAGAGCCCAAATGGGTATCCATCATAAATTCTTCACGCAATAGTGTTGCATGGCCTCCCGCTTGTCAAGAGATTTTTCCCGGTATCCAAAATTTCTTTGACAACGGGGGTCGTTTATCCCATACTTCCCCCGGCGTGCAGAGGGCTCCGGTGCAGGTCCTCGTCCGCGGGGCGTGGCTTGCTTGTTGCGCGCCCGATCGGAGAAAGAAGCCCCCCGCTTTCTCCGGCGGCGGTCGGGTCCTGCGTATCCGTCGTCATCAAGCCGGAAAGGCGTTATGGAAACCATCGATTTCAAACTGGAACGGCTCCGCTCACTGCTGAGGGAGATGGGCGGCGCGGTGATCGGCTACTCCGGCGGCGGCGACAGCACACTGCTGGCGGCTGTCGCCAGGGAGGTCCTGGGAAACCGCGCGGTTTGCGTGCTGGCCTCTTCGGAAACCTATCCCCCGTCGGAAGAAGAGGAAGCCTTGGAAACGGCCGGCAAGCTGGGGTTGACCGTGATCAGGATCGAAACCGGCGAGCTGGAAAACGAGGACTTCGCGGCCAACACCCCCGACCGCTGCTTTTTCTGCAAGAAAGAACTGTTCGGCAGGCTCATCGCGATCAGCAGGGAACACCGCATCCGCTGGGTGGCCGACGGCGCCAACGTGGACGATCTGAGCGACTACCGGCCGGGCAGCCGCGCCGCCTCGGAGCTCGGGGTCCGAAGTCCGCTGTGCGAGGCCGGTTTTACGAAGAATGACATCCGGGAGATTGCACAACGGATGGGACTTCCGACCTGGGACAAGCCGTCGCTGGCCTGCCTCGCGTCCCGCATTCCCTACGGCACCCGGATCGATCCCGGCATTCTCCGGCGGCTCGACGAGGCGGAGCGGTTCCTGAAGGAACTGGGATTCCGGCAGGTGCGGGTCCGGCATCACGGGGATATCGCGCGGATCGAGGTGGAACCGGAGGAGATCGAGCGCCTCAGCGAACCTGAAATCCGGCGGCGGGTTACGGAGAAATTCAAGGAATTGCAGTATCTTTATACCACACTGGACCTGAGCGGCTACCGGACGGGAAGCATGAACGCCGTTCTGAACAGGCAGAAGAAGGGATAAAGGGAGAATGGATACCCAGCGACTCAAAAGGCTCCTCGAGGAGGTAAAATCCGGCGAAATTCCGGTCGAGCAGGCGCTCGACAGCCTGCGCACATTGCCCTACGACGATATCGGATGCGCAAAGCTCGATCTGCACCGCGGCATCCGCACCGGTTTTCCGGAGGTCGTTTTCTGTCAGGGGAAGACCAGCGAGCAGGCCGTGGAAATCGTGAAGCGACTCGCCGACCACCACGCAAAGGTCCTCGCGACCCGCGTAGCGCCAGATGTCGCCGAGATCATCGCCGGGGCGGTCGCAGGGTGCACCTACCACGAGGCCGCCCGGCTCCTGGTCGTTGACCGACCCGGGGAAAAGATCGACGCGGCCGCCGAAGGCGCAAAGTACGTGATGGTCCTCTGCGCGGGAACGGCCGACATCCCCGTGGCGGAGGAGGCCGCGGTTACGGCGGAGGTGATGGGAAGCCGGGTCGAGCGCTCCTACGACATCGGCGTCGCCGGACTGCACCGGCTGCTTGACCAGCGGGAGAGGATCATGCAGGCAAATGTCCTGATCGTTGTTGCCGGGATGGAGGGGGCGCTTCCCAGCGTTGTCGGGGGGATGGTCTCCTGCCCGGTGATCGCCGTGCCGACGAGCGTCGGCTACGGCGCAAGCTTCGGAGGGCTTTCCGCGCTCTTGGCGATGCTGAACTCATGCGCCGCCGGTGTCGCCGTGATGAATATTGACAACGGCTTCGGGGCCGGATACTTCGCACACCTGGTGAATCGATGACGGTTTCGTAAAAAGTCCATATGCTGCGTTGCACTTCATCCTTCGTCATTGCGGCGTACGCCGAAGTACGCCTCATTCCTCAGGACTCGCGCGCCTTGCCTCTGGAGCTTTTTACGAAGCCGCCCCAAACTAAATAGTTTCACAGACTTTTTTCGGGAGTATCCACCGATGAAGATCGCCTATTTTGACTGTTTTGCGGGGATCAGCGGCGACATGACGCTCGGGGCGCTCATCGGCGCGGGGGCGGACGCGGATCGCCTCCGCAAGGGCCTCGCCGGCCTTGGCGTGGGCGGTTTTTCGATCGAGGTCGGCCGCAGGATGACCGGCCCAATTGAGGCGACGGACGTCCGTGTGATCATCGACGACCGCCATCACCATCATCACCGGCGGCTGCACGACATCCTGGAGATGATCCGCGGCGCGGAGCTCTCCGATCGCGTAAAGCAGACGGCCGAACGCATCTTCAAGAGGCTCGCGGAGGCCGAAGGCAAGGTGCACGGCCACTCTCCGGAAGAGGTGCATTTCCACGAGGTGGGAGCGGTGGACGCCATCGTCGACATCGTCGGCGCGGCCCTCTGTCTCGAGATGCTCGGCTGGCCGAAGGTCGTCGCCAGCCCGATGCCCACCTTTCACGGCTATGCAAAAGGCGCTCACGGCGTCTTCCCTCTGCCCGCGCCGGCCACCGCCGAGATCCTGCGCGGCGTTTCCTGGAGAAAACTCGACATCGAAGGGGAACTGGTCACGCCGACCGGCGCGGCGATCATCCGGGAGATCGCCGAGGGATTCGGGCCGCTTCCCGCCATGACCGTCGAGAGCATCGGCTACGGAGCCGGGAAGAGCGATTTCGGTATCCCGAACGCGCTCCGGGTCATGATCGGCGAGGAGGCCGCCACCCCTGGTGACTCTGCTGAATGCGTCACGGTCATCGAGACGAACATCGACGACCTCAATCCCCAGTTCTACGAGACCGCCATGGAGCGGTTTTTCGCCGCGGGCGCGCTTGACGTCTTCCTGACCCCGATCCAGATGAAGAAAAACCGGCCGGGGACGCTTCTGTCGGTGATCTGCGATCCGGACCGGGCGGAGGCAATCGCGGCCGTCATCCTGGCCGAGACCTCGACGTTCGGTGTCCGGATCTCCCGGTGGGAGCGCCTGTGCCTCGATCGCCGCTGGGAGGAGGTCGCAACCGAGTTCGGGGTCATCCGGATCAAGATCGGGGAGCGGGACGGCAGCGTGATCACGGCCTCCCCCGAGTACGAGGACTGCAAACGGGCCGCGATTGACCACGGCGCGCCCCTCCGTCGCGTCCACGAAACCGCCCTCACCATTTACCGGGCGGGCAAAGGGACTTTTTAAATTTCATCCGGTTGATGCGTACTGCCCCTGCGGGTTGTCTTAAGTGTAGTTGAGAGACGACTTTCATACTTTTACGAATAATACCTTTTTACAGTACAAATCGACTGAAAGTTTAAAAGTGATGGATCCTCTCTCGAGAAAGTTACCGTGCGTCAAACTTCTACAATGACATTCTCCCGTTATTGTTGACAAAAGGGAGGCAGAAGGCAGGAATGGTTCCTTAGTCGGTTTGGGGCGTTGATGACTTGCTAAAAAATAAAAAGACGAGAGCCGCCTATGCCGTCTTGTCTTTCAACTGGAGTCCATCATTTAAGATCTGGTCTATAAGGGTGACAATCACCACAAAGACCCTATGATTCTCTTTTCGTTAACATCCAGTAGAATAGACTCAATACGCGCATCGCAGTATCTCGCCTGTTTAATTCTCTTCTCTGCATATTCCCTATAAAACTTGAAAGGGAATAAACTATTAAAGCCCCTATAATCAGTTTTTACAGCTTGCGAACATTCTCAGCAGCAGGACCCTTAGCGCCTTGGACTATATCGAAACTGACCCGATCACCCTCGGCCAGTGATTTGAAACCTTCTCCCTGGATCGCGGAATGATGTACGAATAGGTCCTTGCCACCGTCCTGCTCGATAAAACCAAACCCTTTTGAATCATTAAACCATTTTACTTTTCCTTCCGGCATCTTTAATCCTCCTTTGTATTGGGTTTCTCCGTGGAACCATTTGTAATATCAGGACAAGTATGAATAATCCTCACTGGAAATGCAGAATTATTCCCTGTTCACCATCAGGTACTGATTGCAACTTTCTGTAATCATGTACGTTCCGGTAAATAGTCCGTGTGTGGCAACAGGAAGAACTCCACCCCTGACATCACTCCCGTCTGTACCGTACCCGAAACTCGCCTCCACTGCAAATAAAAAAACCAGTATGATCATCCATATCATGATCGCTAAGAAAATAACAGCATTTATTTCTGGTTGAAATAAAGCTTTTTCTTCAAGGGCGACGTTTTACTGACAAGGAAGAAAGACATTTTAGACAAGTATGTTCAAACCGGATGAACCCTTTTTAAGCCATTTGGAAAACACCCCTACTTCGTCATTTCGACCGCAGGGAGAAATCTTGCGGAGTGCCGGCGGTCTCAGCCCCTCTGGAGGGACAGCGGAAGTTCCAGGCTGTTCGCTTCGAGCAATTCCTGGTTCGAAAGGATCTCCGCCGACGGACCGTCCGCAACCACCCTGCCGTTTCCGATCACAATGCAGCGCTCGCAGACATCGAGGATCAGGTCGAGGTCGTGGGAGGCGATCATCTTCGAATGTTTGAAGGTTTTGAGAAACGTGATCAGCGATCGCCTTGACCTGGGGTCCAGATTCGCCGCAGGCTCATCCAGCGCGAGGATATCGGGTTCCATGGCGATGACCGAGGCGATGGCGACGGAGCTCTTCTGCCCGCCGGAAAGGTGGTGCGGCGGTTTGTCCCGAAGATCGAGGCCATGCACCATGCCTAGCGCCCTGTGGACCCGCTCCCGCACACAGGCCTCATCCATGCCGAGGTTGAGGGGACCGAAGGCGACGTCGTCGAAAACCGTCGGCATGAAGAGCTGGTCATCGGGGTTCTGAAAAATAATCCCGACCTTCCTGCGGATCTCCAGCCTCGTTTTCCGGGTCAGGGGAAGATCACCGATGGTCACCGTTCCCGAAGTCGGCAACAGGCAGCCGTTCATGTGCTGGATCAGCGTGGATTTACCGGATCCGTTGGCGCCGACGATCCCGACGGATTCGCCGTGGGTGATTCGGAAATGGATTCCCCTGAGCGCTTCCGTCCCATCGGGGTAGCGGAAGAACACGTCTTTGAATTCAATGATGTGGTGGCTCATCGCAACAGCCCCTGCGCAAGGCGCCCGATCCCTTCGGTGATGCGGAAAAAGCGGAAGACCGCGAGAAAAATGACCATCGCCGTCAGGTATGCCAGATCGGTCACCTCAATGCAGGTCCGTCTGAGACTCGGGATGTCTCCCTGAAACCCCCGCGAGAGCATGGCGTAATATATTCTTTCTGCACGATCCACCGTTCTTACAAAAAGGGTCCCGGTCAGGCGCACGAACACCTTGATGCCGGCGCCGCGTGTACCGAACGACCGCATGTCCCGGGCGCGGGTGATCCGCATCGCCTCTTCCATGAGCACGAAGATATAGCGGTACAGGAACAGGAGCTGCGAGACAAAGAGCGACGGCAGGCCGAGCCTCCGGAGCGCATGGCACACGCCGGGAAACGACGTCGTCGCGATGAGCAGGAGCGCTACGCTAACGGTTAGCGTAAACTTCAGCAGAATCGAAAGAAAGGAGACAACCCCGGCCGATACGGGGATCCCGGAGATGACGGCTATGGTCGCGGTATCCAAAAGCGGGTTGAAGACGCCGATGAGGATTGCAAAGGGTGAAACGAGCAGCACCTTCTTGAGAATGAACCGGACGGGGATTTCGCCGATGGCCATCAGCAGCACCGGAAACAGGAAGAACGGGACCAGCGCGACCACCTCGTACTTGGAAAAGGAGATGACCGTGAACAGGAACAGCATCGTTGCGATCACCTTGACCCGCGGGTCCAGATGGTGCACGAAGGTGTCCCGGTAGGACAGCCGGTCGAGCCGGCCGATATCGAAATACTGCGCGTCAAAGGTCATGGGTTCGTCAAGCATTCCTTCCCCGGAAAGATCGGATCCCCACGCCGATCAGCAGGATCAAGCCGAGCACGATCGCCGCACCGATGACGCCTGCCGCGGAGGTTCCCGCTTCGATACCGGGCCAGGCAGGCGCCGCTTTCTCCTTTTTCGGTTCATTCCCTGCCGGCTTGAAATTGTAATCGGGAAGAAATGCCATCTTCTCCTGGATTTCTTTCAGAACCGTGGTTATCCCGTGCCCCTGTTCCGGAAGTTCGCCTTTGCCGGTGACCTTTTCGATGGACCATTCCAGACCGTCTGGATGGGTCGAAGCGAACCAGGAGAGCGCCCCGCCGGTTATCATCGCCAACACTATGAATGTCACCATGACCTTCCTCAGGGAAATCGATGCGCCCAAGGGTCGTGATGCGGCCATGCTTTCGAGGAGCTCGGGTCTGGCGCTGCGCACATAATTGATGATCCCTGCCGTCACAAAACCCTCGACGATCCCGATCGCCAGGTGGATCGGTTGCATCAGCAGGAGGAAGGCGCCGAAGGGCAGTTCGCTCCTGCCGGACAGAAGCGTCTCTAAGACGACGGAAAAGGCGCCGAGCTGCAGGGCCGCAATGGCGCTCACGAGCGATACGGCAACGATGCGTCCGGGATTTTGACTCTTACCGATCAAGGGTTTGTAGAGCAGAGGATAAACAAGATAGCAGGGATAGAACCCGAGGTTCCAGACATTGCAGCCGAGCGCCAGCAGTCCGCCGTCGGCAAAGAAAAACGCCTGGACCGTCAGCACCGAGGCCATGACGAGAAAGGCAGCATGGGGACCGAGGATAATGGCCAGGATCATCCCGCCGCCCAAATGTCCGCTCGAACCCGTCCCCGGGATCGTGAAATTGATCATCTGTGATGCAAAAATGAATGCGCCGAGAACCCCCATCAGGGGGATCATTCGGTCATCGATCTGAACTTTCAGTTTCTTCGAGGCATATCCCTCTATTGCGGCCGTTCCAGCCCACAATGTCGTCCCGACGGCGGGGGAGAGCAGGGCATCCGCCATGTGCATGGTCTTTTCTCCTTCCCGGCAGCGATGCCATGAATATGATATTCGTGGCACGAAAACATAAAAAAATAATACGATTATCCGATCTCCCTACCCGTGCTTGACATGCTGAGGGTCCCGTGGCGGACCCCCTTGATGGAGGTCAGCGCGTCGGCCAGCCGCTGCACCTCTTCAGCCTTTCCCCGGGCGGCGATGATCTCCAGACAGTTGTGGTGATCCAGGTGGATGTGCTGGGTCGAGATGATCACCTGCTGGAATGCATGCTGGGTGTCCGTCACCTTGGAAAGGACATCCCGCTGGTGATGATCATAGATGAGCGTGATGGCGCCGGCCACGTCACGGCCTTCCCGCCATTCCCTCTGGACCAGCTCCCGGCGGATCAGGTCCCGCAGGGCCTCCGAGCGGTTGGTGTACTGCTTTTCCCGGATGAGGCCATCGAACCTCTCCAGGAGAGACTTTTCCAGGGAAACACCGAAGCGGACCAGTTCAGACATCTTCCCATTCCCGTATCACGTTTTTTGTTTTCATAACACATCCGTGGGGTCTGTCAAGACATTTTGGAATTAAACAAACACCCGCTTGATATGCCGCTCCAAGAGATTTTCGCAAACGTTCCGGGCGATGACCTGCTCGTTGTCTTCCACCGCCTGATAGTACCGTTCGTCCAGATCCGCGACCACCTTGTAACCCACGTGGAGGAGCTGGCGGAAGTGGAGGTTGTAGGCAGGGTTGGACTGGACGTGCCGCAGGGTTTCGGCGTACTTCCTCCCGTCCCATGTGTCCACCGCGTCGGGGCTGGGAAGCTTGCCGGGATCGATGTCGATGATGGCCGCGTATGGGGCGCAGAGCTCTTCGCGCCGTCCGTAGGCGTTCCGGTAAATCTGTTTGGCGATGGCCAAGCCGTGGCCCTCCGCGCAGGCCAGACCGATCAGTTCCTCGAGCCAGGTCGTTCCCGCGGTCTTCAGGTGGAGGCCGGCGTCGTGTTTCCGGATGGCCTTGCCGATCGGTCCATAGATCGAAAACTTGTCGCTTCCCGAATGGATGCTGAGCTTCAGGTTCGCGGGCAGGCCGAACTCCTTCACCGCAAAGGCGATCACGCAGAGGTCCGCGTTGAATTCCTTCTCGAACTGCTTCACGTCACCCACGTAATCGCAACCCTTGTTGAACCTTCCGGTGAACTTCGGGGCGATGGTCTGGGCCGGGATCCCCTCCCTTGCGATGGCGGAAAGGATGAAGAGCATCTCCACGGGGATCTGAGGAAGGTCGGTCTCGTCGATGGAAACCTCGGTGATGAAGTTGCCCTTGCCTTTCTTTTCTTCAATGTAACGGTAGATCTTTCCCGCCTCCTGGATCGCCAGGAGGTATTTCCGGGCCGAAGAGTCGATGATCGCCTCGGTGATCTCCAGCGGTTCATCGATGCCGGGGATGGAGAGCTTGCCGATGAATTTTTGATGCGCCTTCATGAAAGCCTTCATGCTGGCATCGTCCGCTGGTTTGCCTGAGAAATCGGCGACGTCGAGGGTGTAGAAATTGCTCGAAGCCAGGAAGAGGTCCACGTTCTTCATGTTGATGTGGTCGGCATCGACATAGTAGGAATCCTTCCAGCCGATGGCCTTCACCGCGGCGTCGGCTTCCGTCCGGACCGTGTCGGGATGGGTATGGACGATCGTGTGTTCCCGGTAGGATTTGTTCCATACCGGAACGAGATTCACGCCGAGGCTTTTCGCCTTGACCAGCGCCTCGAGCTGGGCCTTGCCCTGACGGGCGAAGCGGTCGCCGATGCCGAAGGAATATTTTTCGATCGTTTTGCTCATGGTCTTCTCCTTTTTTTCAAGTTCTTATCAATGATCATTTCCCCCGCTTGAGCTTCTCCAACTCGCCCATCAGGACCTCGAGCGACGGCCGCTGGTTGATATCGTGGACATCGATGTAACGGATGATCCCCTTCTTGTCGATCACGAAGAGGGCCCTCTCCGCCACGCCGTCGGAACGGAGGACGCCGTATTTCTTCGCGACCGCGCCGTGCGGCCAGAAATCAGAGAGGACGGGAAACCAGAGCATCCCCATCTGATTCGTCCAGGAGAAGAGCGTGGGGATGTTGTCCACGGTGATCCCGAGGAGGATCGCATCGTTTGCGTCGAACATCTCCCTGACGATGTTGTAGCCGGGCCACTGGTCCGAACAGACCGGCGTCCAGGCGGCGGGCACGAAGGAGATCACCACATTCTTTTTCCCCCGGAACCGGTCGAGGGAGACCGTCTCTCCGGACACGGCCTTCAGTCTGAAGTCGGGCGCCTTGCCGCCGACCTTCAGCCTCAGGGCGCTGTCCACGGGCTTTAGGCTGCCGGGATTGTAGATGTTGTCCTTGTACGCGTCGGACAGCGCGAAGACGGACCGAACCTCGGGCATGATCAACAGGACCGCTCCAACCAGGCAGGAAATGATCATGAGTCGTTTTTTCATTTTCACACCTCCTTATTTCAGGTCGGACGCCTTGATGATCTCATCCAGAAACTTTTCCACGCTCTCAAACGCCCCCAGGCGGGAGTAAATCACCTGATGCGAAACGAACTCCGTCTTGCCGGAGCCGGCGCAGGCGATGATCTGCAGATGCTGTTGCGTAAGGCCGGGCTTGGATTTCAGCAGTTCAAGCATGAGACCTCTCATCCAAGGGTGCAATGAAAGCACAAAACCCCGCTCTCTTGGTGGAGACGCGGGGTTTATGGGGCGATCGTTCCATGGCTTCCCTTCTCGGATAATCTTCAAAAAAGGCGCGCTTCTGGATCAGATGACCTTGTTAAGGATCACACAATTTGCTTGTGGGAACTTTAAACAAAATATGCTCCATTCGTCAACAAATATCCTGGAATCGGCCCCGATCGACGGGGCGGGAAGGCCCTTCTTACGAATCAGGAGGGAATCGTTGGGAAAAACCTCGTACGATCCTTCAGGCCCTCTTCCCCTTGGGTGGGAACGGGGGAAGGAGGCCGTGAAGACCATCTTGGACGGGGCGCGCCTTTTCGGAACGCCTCCGGCTTCCGGGCAACCTCAAAATTGCCCGACGACAAGGCGCCCGCGGGGGCATGGGCTGCCTACGGCTCGATCTTAGTCCCGAGAACAGCCAAGAACTTCGCCAGCCAGACCGGATGGGCGGGCCAGGCCGGCGCGGTCACCAGGTTTCCGTCCACATGCGCCTGGTCGATCGGCACCTCCGCAAAGATGCCGCCGGCGCACGTTACATCCGGCCCTACGGCGGGATAGGCGCTGCATCTCCTCCCCTTCAATACGCCTGCCGCCGCAAGGACCTGCGCCCCGTGGCAAACCGCCGCGATGGGCTTCTTCGCCTCCGCAAAGTGGCGCACCATTTCCAAGACCTTCGCGTTGAGCCGGATGTACTCCGGCGCCCGACCGCCGGGAATCACCAGGGCGTCGTAATCACCGGCCTTCACCTCGTCGAACGAGGCGTTCAGCGTAAAATTGTGGCCCCGCTTCTCGCTGTAGGTCTGGTCGCCCTCGAAGTCATGGATCGCCGTGCGTACCGCCTCGCCCGCCTTCTTCCCGGGACAGACCGCATGAACCGCATGCCCGACCATCTGTAAGGCCTGGAAGGGCACCATCACCTCGTAGTCCTCAACAAAATCCCCCACCAGCATCAAAATCTTCTTCGCTGCCATCCCTCTTTCCTCCTTTCCAAAGTTGACGAACTCGAAAAATCGGGAATCCCCTCTTTCGTCATTCCAGGCTTGACCATTAACCCCGTATTTTTAAGTAGTTCTGGACACCGGCTTTCACCGGTGTGACGGTTTGGGGGACTTTTTACGAGGGTGTCAAAGTCCGACACCTTCGTAAATCCGACACCCTAGAAAAAACGACGAGAATACCTGCGGATCCGCGATCCGCGAACTTTGCATGCAGACGGGACGGCGCCCGCACGGATGAATTCCCTTCGGAACCCTGTGTGCGAGGGAAGCCGGAAACGAAATTCGGAAGAAAGGAAAAGTCGGAGAAACCGGCGCCGGAACCATAGATAGCACCGCGGACCCGTGACTGTCAATATCTCATTCCGCACGCCGACGGGGGTGCGAACTTTTTTCTTTAATGGCGCTTCATCAGGTGCTGCACCGCCTTCTCCAGACCGTCCAGCGTCAGCTCGAACATGGGAAAAATCTTCCCGATCGCCTCGATGGTCCAGGTATAACCCCAGCCCGCTTCCGCCTGGGGGTTCAGCCAGACGGCGTGCCGGAAGATCCGGGCAAGGAACTTCAGCCGCTCCTCGCTGCTGTGGTTCTCCTTCTGGCCGACGTAGAGGGAACCGTTCGCCCCCATGAGCTCGTAGGGGGCCATCGCCGCGTCCCCCACGATGATGAGCCGGGTGTCCGGATCCCGGCGCGTGAACTCCTCGACGGCCTCCGGCCGGAGGTGACGCTGGGGATCCAGCCAGACGCGGCTGTAGAGCGTGTTGTGGAAATAGTAGATCTTGAGGTCCTTGAACTGGGAACGGGCGTAGTTGAAAAGCGTCTGGACGATCTCGATGTAGGGGTCCATCGACCAGCCGCCGTTGTCGATCATCAGGATCACCTTGAGGCGGTCGGTCAGCCGGCGGTCGAAGACAATCGAGATCTCGCCGCCGTTCCGCATCGTCTCGCGGATCGTCTTGTCCACGTTGACGACGTCCCGGGGGCCGTGGGGGATCATCCGCCGGAGTCTCTTCAGGGCCTCGCCCATCTGGAGCTCCGTCAGCGGCCCCTCCTGGCTGTAGTCCCTGTAGCGCCGCTCCATCGCCACCTTCACAGCCGATTTGTTCCGGGAGGCGCCCCCCACGCGCATCCCGCCGGGATGGGATCCCGAATGGCCGACGGGGGAAGTCCCCCCCGTGCCGATCCAGCGGTCCCCGCCGTGATGGGCCTCCTTCTGCTCCTTCAGCCGGTCGAGGAAGTACCGGATCAGCTCCTCCGGCGTGTATTGGGCGAGCTGCTTTTCGTCAAGGCCGAGGGCCTCCGCCATCTCCTTGGGCCGCTTCAGCCACTCTTCGAGCAGCGCCTTGGCGATGTCGGTCAGATCGACATCGGTGATCTCCTCGAGCGTCGCCCCCTTGAAATGGTGGGCAAAAACCTGATCGTAGGTATCGAAGTACCGTTCGCTTTTGACAAGGATGGCACGGGCCGCCGTGTAGAAGTCATCCACGGAACCGATCAGGCCGAAGGCGAGGGCCTTCTGGAGGCGGAGGAAAGAGGTGGGGGTGACGGGCACCCCCCGCTCGCGGAGCATATAGAAAAATTGGACAAACAAGGCATTTCCTCTCGCTTTACCCCTTTACCTGCGGGTGCGTCCCGCCTGCTGGATCGCGAGGCTCAAATCCACGCTCTTCTTGAAGAGCACCCCGAGGTAGGGGATTTCGCCGTTTTCGACCGTTTTCAGGTCGAAATCGGGATCGGCCTGGAGGGCGCGGACCCAGTTGATCAGTTCCCGGGTGGCCGGTTTCTTCTCGATCCCCCGGAATTCCCGGAGGCGGTAAAAGGTGAAGAGGCAGGCCTTTGCCAGCCCCTCGGAGAGGGTCGGGAAATGGACGTTCAGGATCATCCGCATCATCTCCGGGTCCGGGAAGGCGATGTGGTGGAAGTTGCAGCGGCCGAGGAAGGGGTCGGAGAGGTCCTTCTTCGCGTTGGAGGTGATGATGATCACGGGGCGGTTCTTCGCCGTGACCGTCTTGTCGATCTCCATGATATCAAACTGCATCTGGTCGAGGACGTCGAGCATGTCGTCCTGGAAGTCCGTGTCCGCCTTGTCGATCTCGTCGATCAGGAGCACCGTCCGGCAGTCGGAGACAAAGGCCTGGCCGATCTTCCCCATTCGGATGTACTCCCCGATGTTGCTCACATCCCTCTTGGAATCGCCGAAGCGGCTGTCGTTCAGGCGGGTGAGGGTGTCGTACTGGTAGAGGGCGTCGAGGAGCTTCATGCTGGATTTGACGTTCAGGACGATGAGCGGCATCGCAAGACTCTCGGCGATGGCATGGGCGAGCATGGTCTTCCCCGTGCCCGGTTCGCCCTTGAGGAGAAGGGGCATCTCCAGGGCCATGGAGACATTTACGATCTTAGCCAGTTCATCATCGAGGATGTACTTCGCAGCGCCGCGGAATTGAGAGGGTTCGCCGACCGGGTTCATCCGTTCCTCCTTATATGGACTTTGTCTTTCCTCTTATCCAATATCCCGGATAATTTCCACTGCTATTTATCGGGCAGAAGGGGTCAGGTCTTGGGACTTGAATGCTGAAGCTGCACATTCAAGTCCCAAGACCTGACCCCTTTTTGTTAGATGCCTCGCCGGCGGTTTTGTGATACAGAAGGATCGAGAGCATCATCATTGAAGGAGATGAGAAAATGGGAGGGGTTGCCCCCCTGTTTCAGAGAGGAGACGGTTTGATCTTTCTGCCGGAAGACCGCGAGGTCTGTGAGGCGCTGCTGAGGTCGGCAATGGGAAAGGGGGATTGCGCAAAACCCCTTCATGAACTCATCGCGGAGGCCGGGGTTCGCTTTCTCGGCGCACCCTACGAGGCGGAAACGCTGGAGCGGGAAGGACCGGAGGAACTCGTCATCAATCTTCGCGCCTTCGACTGCGTCACCTTCGTCGAGAACGCCGTCGTCCTGGCGGGTCTGATCCGGGCGGGAAAGACCGCCTTTCAGGATTACGCCGCGGCCCTGGAGCGGATCCGTTATCGGGGGGGACGCCGGAACGGCTACCCCTCCCGCCTCCACTACTTCACCGACTGGCTCCGGGACAACGGCCGCAAAGGTATCGTCCGTGACATCACGCGCGAGCTCGGCGGCATTCCCTTCCGGAAGCCGTTCCATGCCCTCACGGACCGCCGGGAGGAGCATCCGGCGCTGAAAGATGCGGCCGTGTTCCGCCGGATGCGGATTGTCGAGGCTGCCTGTTCCCGCCGGACGCAATGCCACATCGCGAAGGCTGATCTGAACCGGGATGCGGAACGGATTTCGGATGGCGATATCATCGCGATCACAACAGATGAAAAGGGTCTCGATGTCAGCCATACGGGGCTTGCCGTCCGTGTCCGGGGGCAGCTCCGCATCCTGCACGCATCGAGCGCAGCGGGGAAGGTCGTCCTGTCCGACATGACCCTCGACCGCTATCTCCAGTCGCGCCGCGCCCGGACGGGGATCATCGTCGGCCGGGCGATGGAGAGGGTCGATCCTGATCAACCCTGCCATTCATCCCCAAGGCGAAGCCTTCGAAAAACATCCATTCATCAAGGCGGGCGCTTAGTGGAAAAATGAAATTTGCCGGTTATTATCCGCGAAACATCAGGCGTTATGCGAAATGTGTGTTCCGTAAACCCGGATTGGAAATGGTCAGGCTGTTCGTTCCACCGTCATCTGGATTCCCGCCTTCGCGGGAATGACAATTCTTCGTCCATCCGCTCTCTGTTCTCTGCCCCGTGCAGATTATCACTTATTTATCACCACTCCCTTTAAAACCTTCTGGGTTGGTTCCGAATACCATATCTCGATAAAGTCAAGTATTGAGTCCTCTTCGCTCCTGCCAAAACACTCTGCTGCCGGCCTGCGCAGCATGTTTTTCAAGGTTTTGAAGGCATCAGGATTTTTCTGCGGGAACTCATCCGCTATTTTTTTTGCCTCGGCCATAAGCGTCTCTTCCGATGTAACGCTGTCTACCAATCCGATGCGTTGTGCGTCTTCCGCCGTATACATGGCTCCCGTTAAAAGTACCTTCTCCGCATTGCGCTCACCGACGGCGGTTTTCAACATTCCAACACACCCGGCTGGAATGGCTGCGCCGATATTCAGTTCATTGAGGGCTATCTTGGCCTTGCCGGTAACCATGATCCGGAAATCACATGTAAGCGCGAGTATGCACCCGCCTGCCGTCGCATGCCCGTTGATCGCACCGATCACAGGCTTAGGGAAAAGGAACATTTGCGCGTACATGGCGCAGAATTTTTTCAGGTACCGGGCGAAATCGTTTTTTGAATAGTTTAATAATTCGGGGATATCGAAGCCGAAGGAGAAGAATTTTCCGTCGCCGGTCAGTATGACGGCTTTTGTTTCTGCGTCTGCGGCAAGCTCATCAAAGACCGCGCCCAGTTCATCGACAAACGTCTCGTTGATGGCATTTACCTTGCCCCTGCTCATGGTAACCGTTGTGATGTCGCTTTCCTTTGATACTTTAATAAAATTCATAATAAGCCTCCTCTATGCGCGCAAAGCACAATAGCGTTACCGCAATCTCCTTTCCTTCTCTCCTTGAGAAGCATGATGAAGATATTTCCCCTTTCCTCTCCCAAGGTTAGGTTGTCCTGGGGATACAAACCGACGAGACATACGTGTTTTACACGGCATACCTTACAACTAAAGTGGATGAACCGAAATTCAAAACTTCCGCAGCCTCAGAGAAGATCAAGCAGGGCGTCGACCGCCGCGTCGTCAAAGGCGACCTCCCGGAAGATCCCCCGGACGAGGTCCGGTGTCAGGGCCAGGAAGTCCTCCTCCCGGGGGGTGATGATGATTCCGCCCATGTCCACGGCGCCGGGGCTGATGAGGAGTCTCTCCTCTCCTTCAAGGAAATAGGCTGCCGGCCGGAGCTTCAGCCGGGGGAAGAGGATCAGGCGCCAGCCTTCCCCGGTGCGGGCGCAAAGAATGTTCAGCAGCGGCTCGCCATCGGATGAAGTCGAGCGGCCGAGCGCCCCGATCGCCTCCCCGGCCGCCGCCGCAACGTTTCCTTCTTCCTTCCCTTCGATCACGAGAATGCCCCGCCCCAGCCCCGCGGTTCCGGAAATCTTCACACCGGCTCGCCGCCTCACCCCGGTCCGTGTCCGCGGATCGAGAATCTCTTTCTCCACCGGCATGAGGCCGGCGGGGGCCGCCTGGAAATGGAGGTGGTCCGGGGCCGAAGCGCCGCAGCGCGGTCCGTTGTAGAAGAGGGTCATCCGGGGGCCAAAGTCCGCCGCAAGACGCAGAAAGATCCCGAGATGGTCCGAAAGCGACTGGGGAAAATGGCGGACATGGGCGATCGTCCAATGCGCCGGAAAGATCGGCGCGGGGTTGCAGAGGATGAGGTAGTCATCCCGGTAGCGGATCGCCTGCTGTTCCGGGGGGAGGTTTTCCGGGCAAAGAAAACAGGGGCGGCGCCGGAGGGATTCCGGATAGAGGTTCGCCCCGCTGCTCACGATCCGCCGCGGGTTGAACTGGATTTTGACGGCCCAGCCGTCGCCGCGGATCTCCCGCAACCTGGCATCCCCCAGGGCCTTATACCCCCCGGCGAGGTCGGGCCAGGTTTTCTTCTGCCGTTCGAGAAGAGCGACTGCCAAGTCGACAAGGGGCGTTCCGCTGCGCCCGTCAAAAACGGCGAAGCATTGCCGCTCCAATTCCTCGACCGTCCCATTGTTCAGCGTCATGATGGATGTTCCCGCAAAATGTTATCATTCCCGTAACGGCGGGAATCCATAAAATAAAGTGGTTTATCCAGTTGATGCGTACTTTCGTGAAAAAGGATGAGATCAAAGTCCGATAGCAAGCAACCTCACTTCCAATTGAAAGGATGTATGTCTTTCAAAATTATCGGATGACCTTGGCTTCAGAAAGCACGCATCAACTGAATGAACCTTTTTTATCCCTTTTCCGGGTCGATCTTTGTCCGGAGGGACTTCTTTTCCGTCTGGAGGTGCTTTGCCTCCAGGATCTTCTCCTGGGCGCGGCGGGAACGCCGCCTTTTCTGCCGCCTGATCTTTTCGACCCGCATCCGCTCGGCGCTGACGAGCCCCGTCCGGAGCCGCTCGATCCGGTCGAGGAGAATGCGGCGGGCGAAAAAGCGGTTCAGCGCCTGGGAACGTTCCTGCTGGCATTTTACGGAGAGACCCGTCGGCAGATGGACGAGAAAGACGCACGTGGCGGTCTTGTTGACCTTCTGACCCCCGGGACCGGAGGAACGGATGAAGGTTTCGCGGAATTCTTCCTCCCGGACGCCGAGGCGCTCCATCCGTTCCCGGAGTGCCGCATCTTTTTCCTGAGAAATGCTCATATCTGTGTGTATTCATGGGGACATGATGCCGCATCGTGTCCCCATTGGTCGGAGAGCAATGCCTTTCAGAGGGAGTAGATCTCATCCTCGATCAGGTGGATCCAGTTCCGCCGGAGGACCTCCCTTGCCTCGTCGATCTTGTCCACGCCGAGGATGACGATCGTTTCCTTGCCGATCCGGTTGATCGTCGTATAGAGGTAGTGGATGTTGATCTCCGCCTTGGTGAGAGGGTTCAGGATGGCATTGATCCCGCCGGGATGAAGCGGAACCTCGGCGGCGAGGACAGGTGTGACCTCGTAATTGAAACCGAAGCTCTCCAGGATCGCCGCCGCTCTTTCCGGGTCGTTGACGACCATCCGGACCGTGCTGTTTTCCGCGGCGCTGGCGGCGAGCAGGGCCTTCGCGGTGATGTCTTCCTTGTCGAGTATATTCGTCAGCCGGGAAAGGGTTCCCGGGACGTTGCCCAGGAGGACGGAGATTTGCTTGACTGCCATGTTCGATTGACTCCTCCAACAAGATCGCTTCTGCGCGTTATTTTGCCATCTTCAGAAATTCATACCCGGCCGCAAAGGCCTTATGGTTGATCTCGATGACGGATTTCTTTTTGCTTCCCATGACCGTCTCCATGCTGCTCAGATAGATGTCGGGCGGTACCAGGCCGGTCATCTTCAGGAAAGCACCCATCATCACCGTGTTGGCCGTTCGCGGATTTCCCAATTTTTCGGCCATTTCCGAGGAGGGGATCTTGAAGATCCGGACGTCGTGGCGCGAAGATTCGACGGCGATAATCGAGGAATTCAGGAAAAGGGCGCCTTCGGGCGCCACGCGATTCTGAAATGTGTACAGGGAAGGGGTGTTCAGAACGACGATGTTGTCCGGCGCCGAGGCTATGGGCGAGGCAATCTCGTCATCCGATACGGCGACGGTGCAGTTGGCCGTTCCGCCCCGGACCTCTGCGCCGTAAGCAGGCAGAAAGGTGACGTTATAACCGGCGCTCATCGCGCCGTGGGCCAGGGAATAGCCCATCATGAGCACCCCCTGCCCGCCGAAACCGGAGAATATGGTCTTAACCATCATGGCGTTTGTCCCCCTTCTTCCGTTCGTCACTCACTTCCGCCGGGACATCCTTGATGACGCCGAGAGGGTATTGTTTGCTCATCACCTCGTCGATCCAGCGACAGGAATCGATCGGCGTCATCTTCCAGTTCGTCGGGCAGGGGGAGAGGATCTCGACGAGGGAAAAGCCGAGGCCGTCGATCTGATACTGGAAGGCCTTGCGGATGGCCTTCCGGGTCTTGAGGATGCTGGCCGGGGAGTTGACCGTGCACCGTTCGATGTAGGCCGTCCCGGGCAGCAGGGAGAAGATTTCGGAGACCTTGATCGGATAGCCGTCAAGAACATTTTGTCTCCCCGCGGGCGAGGTCGTCGTCTTCTGACCCAGAATGGAGGTCGGGGCCATCTGGCCGCCGGTCATGCCGTAAACGGCGTTGTTGATGAATATGACGGTGATGTTCTCCCCCCGGTTGGCCGCATGGAAACTCTCCGCGATGCCGATGGCGGCGAGATCTCCGTCCCCCTGGTAAGAAAAGACGACGCGGTCCGGCAGGATCCGCTTGATCCCGGTTGCCATGGCCGGTCCCCGGCCGTGCTGCGCCTCGATCATGTCGACATCAAAATAGTTGTATGCGAGAACGGCGCATCCCGCCGGCGGGACGCCGATGGTGATGCCGCGGATGTCCAACTCATCGATCACCTCGGCGATCAACCGGTGGGCGATGCTGTGACCGCATCCCGCACAGTAGTGAAAGATGTTGCCCTTCATGCTTCGGGGTCTGCCAAAAACCTTCTTCATCATTAAAATCCCTTGCTACTTCAAGTTATTGCCGTCTTCCCGGAATGGCGAACCGGCAAGACTACGTAATGGAATCGATGATCCCTTCCTTGCGGTCATACTGGCGCATGACGACGTTGGCCAGTTCCACGGGGGTCGGCACTACGCCGCCGGGGCGCCCGTGGAAACCAATCCGGGCGCGCCCCTGGAGGGCGAGACGCACGTCTTCCACCATCTGGCCGGTGCTCATCTCGAAGACGAGGAAGTTTTCGATCCGTTTCGCGAGATTCCGAAGTTCGTTTATCGGGAAGGGCCAGAGGGAGATGGGGCGGAAGAGACCGACCCGCAGGCCTGCCTCGCGCAGACGCTTGATGGCGCCTTTGGCGATCCGTGCGCCCGTCCCGTAGGCGACAAGGATCAGTTCCGCGTCATCCGTTTTAAAGAGTTCATGGCGCGTTTCCTTCTGGGCGATGACCTTGTACTTCCGGTCCAGCTTCCAGTTGTGCTCCTCCATCTCCAGGGGATCGAGGATCAACCCCCGGATGATTTTGCTCTTGCCCGTTCCCGCGCCCTTCATGGCGAAACTTTCCGGATAGACCCTCGGTTTGGGTTCCTTGAAGATCACCGGCTCCATCATCTGTCCCATCATGCCGTCGGCCAGGATCATGACCGGCGTCCGGTACTGATCGGCGAGGTCGAAGGCGTCTATGGTCAGGTCCGCCAGCTCCTGTGCCGAATCGGGACCGAGAACGATGACGCGATAATCCCCGTGACCGCCGCCCCGGGTGGCCTGAAAATAATCGCCCTGGGCGGGACAGATGTTGCCCAGACCCGGACCGCCCCGCATCATGTTCACGATTACGGCGGGAAGTTCGCAGGCCGCCATGGAGGAGATCCCCTCCTGCTTGAGGGAGATCCCCGGGCTCGACGAAGAGGTCATGGAACGGGCGCCGGCGGCGCTCGCCCCGGCCACCATGTGGATCGCCGCGATCTCGCTTTCCGACTGGATGAAAACGCCGCCCTCCACCTGCCGCAAACGCTCCGACATGTATTCCGGAATCTCGTTCTGCGGGGTGATGGGATAACCTGCGTAAAAAAGGCATCCCGCCCGGATGGCGGCCTCCCCGATGATCTTGTTGCCCTGCATCAGTACTTTATTCACGGTAAACCTCGATGGCGATATCCGGACAGGTGATCGCGCACAGGGCGCACCCCGTGCAATCCCCCTCTTCCTTGAAACAGACCGGGCGGTAGCCCCGGGAATTGTATTCATGGGAGGGGGTGATCAGACCCTTTTTACATGCATGGATGCACAGATGGCATTCCTTGCAAAGTTCTCTGTCGATAATGATATGTCCTTTCAAATCTTCCGTCTCCTAAAAAAAGCTGCGGCCGATCTCTCCGATCGGGAAATTTCGCCTGATTCCGGGGACAGATTTCAAATCTGTCCCCTAGCCACACTGTTGGCCTGCGATCCCTGGTCGCATCATCCCAACCAAATTTATGGTGAAGAATGACTCGCGTTTCTTACGCATATCCTGAAGAAAGTCAAGAGGAAAATCAAAAAAGGATGAAAATACTGGGGACACCTCCCGTATTGAATAAGCGACAGCGCGTAAATACGGCGCCAGGATACATTCTCCCACGATTATCAGTGCCGCACCCCGTATCGTGTGCCAATTCTTAATTGACAAAGTATGGTGATTCCCCTATACTTCCTTATCCAGAAAGCATCTTCTTATCAACTGATTGCAAAAGGGCTTCACTCAAATTGAGGGCACTGGCCGGCGGAGAGCATAGAATGACTTCAGAAAAGCCGTTAAGACCAAGAGTCAAAGGAATAATAATACTCTGCTTCGTTCTGCTCATAACCATTTTTGCATATAACTATTATTCTGCGCTCACAAAAAAGGACACGCAGTTCAAACCGGATAAAGAGGATTTATCAAGGGTCACAAAACTCCTGACTGCAGTCAACGGCTTCAAGGAAACATCGTTTCGGGACTTTCAGCAGGCAATCTTCCTGTTCGCGTCGGACGAAGCGGCAAAGAAATTCAAAACCCTGACAGAGAATATCTGGGTGCAAACAAACCCGCAGATCGGATGGTCCTTTTTCATAAGCACATCTGTCCATGCAGTCGGAGGAGCCGAAGGCAGAACAGCGATTGTGGCTTTCTATCATCCCTGGAGCGATGTGTTCCTGATTACGGCATGGAATACAGACAAGGACGTCCCGCAAATCATCGATGCGGACATGTTGCTGGGCGACTGGATCAGATTAACGGATAAAGCCGTCAATGCAAACCCGCATTGGCTCAGGACAGACTTCTTTGCGCCAGTGGCGCTTGGCAACAGTGTTGCCGAATCCATCGCCTCATTCGAACAGATATTCCCGGCCAAATCCATACGCAACTGGCGTAAGAACCTGAAAATTCAAAATGATCAGAAGGCGATGAATGATGTCAATTACCCGACCATCGCGATCAGGCTCTATCATATCCTGAAGAATATCGAGAATTTTCGGACCGCCGGGAAGAACGATCCCCGAATGGAATCCTGCCGTGCCATGACCATCCAGTCATTGACCAAGGCGGCAAACGGCCGCGTTGATGACATCTTGAAAAATGCGGATGAGACATTGCCCGAGGCAACGAATAAGCTGAAAAGCCTCAAACCTGAACTGTTTAGGACCTTTGAGGCGGTCGCAGTGATGACGGGGAGGGACTGGTGTCTCGTCTTCCTCTCTTCTGTGCAGGATGCATCCGGAAGCATCAGCCTCCTTTTCCGGGGAAAGGCAAAGAAACTCGCGCTCAAGAGGATCGACGTGGTTGATTATCAGGGGTTTTATAAAAACCTGCGGCAGACGGAAATGGCGGCCGCAAAGGCAGGCGGGCGATGAAAAGGGTTAAGGAAGGGCTTTTCATAAGCATTCTCGCCGTCATGACCGTAATCGCCGTCATGGCCTCATTGGTTTCCCCCTCTTACGGCGCAAAAAAACCCTTCATGGAAAGATGGGACGAGGCCGCAGAGCCCGTAGGAAATTGGTGTGGCCCTCTCTACAGCGCAGGCGAGTCCATTGCAGATACGGCAAAATCGTATGCATCAAGGGGCGGAATCAAACGCTTGATCCGTGAGACAGGAACTGTCAAAGGTCGAGACATCAATAAGGTAGCCAGAAGCGTGGCGGATTGGACAAGAGATACGGCCAGCGTTCTTGAGACGACGGGGAAATATCTGGATGTCGGGGATAAGGCTCTGACTGTCGTAGAAGCCGCAGGCGCATTATCCGGAGGCGATGTGGTGGGCGCGGGGCAAGCGGTTGCCAATGATGCCCTCTCGGGCGCCGCTGCCTCCGGAGGCGCATGGGCGGGAGGCAAAGCGGGGGCCGTGATAGGGGGATCGATCGGCGGCCCGCCCGGTGCCTTCATCGGCGGCGGAGCAGGGGCCGTTATCGGAGCGGTAGGAGGCGCTTATGCATATGAGGGCTACGGGAAGCCCGCGGTTGACGAACAAGCAGATATACTTTCTCGCAACATTAGAGAAATGCGGGCAGCCGCGGAAAAGGATGCGGCGCGGCTGAGGACGGACCTTGCCGTGATCGATAAGGTTCGGGGGCAAGACGCAACAGCCTCTGCGCCATCTTCGGAAACGGAGGGCCCACTCGATGTATTGAGGCAGCGGCAAAACCTGCCCGTTTCCAGGGATGAAGCGCGGATGATCCATGAAGAGGCGGAAAAGGTCCGCGCCGCCCAGACAGCAGAAGCGGTCAGGCGGCTTCCTCCAGACAAGGCTGCGGAGAGGATCGGATACCTGGAGGGTCTCCTTGCGAGAAACCCCGACCCGGATACGCGGAGGAGGATAGATTATGAAAGAGGTCTGCTGAGCGATACGTTGAGGGGACAGCCGCCTCCTCAGCAGCCGAAACCCGGGAAGAAACTTACGGTGATAACCATTTCCCCTCAGGCAATCGAACTCGCGAAGGGACAGTCGCAAGTTTTTTCCGCAACAGGCATCTATTCGGACAGCACGACCATGGACATTACGGGCCTCGCGCAGTGGTCGGGCGGAGCCGGCAATACCTTCACTGCCCAGAAGGGCGGGTCTTTCTCCATGCGGGCGGCATCCATGGGCATCTCAGGGGCAGCGACCGTCATCGTCAAAAAGAATCCCGTCATGCTCACCGTGTCCCCTGCGGGTAAGGAGATCAGAAAGAATGAATCCGCCGCGTTCACAGCCAAGATGGTGTTCGACGACGGGACGACGGAAGATGTCACAGCCACGGCGGTCTGGACGCCCGGAAACCCGTTTAAGGGCAATGCGCCCGGCACATATTCGGTCACGGCGACGTTCGGAAACATCACAGGTTATGCAGAAGTTATTGTAATGAAAACCGCGGTTTCCCTTGCAGTGGCTCCGTCCAGCAAGACCATCAAGGTCAACGAGTCCGCAAGCTTCGTCGCAACCGTTTCCTATGACGATGGAACCGCGGAAGATGTGACGGACCTGGCGCAATGGATTCCTTACAGCCGTATCAACCCCGTCTGGGAAGGTGTCATTACCATTATTGCATCGTACCTCGGAATGAGCGGCAAGGCCACCCTGACTGTGAAGCCCGCCGGAGGGTATGATCCGAGAAAAGACCCGGGTCTCGGCGGTATAAAGCCTGCGGATACTGAAAGGCTCACGCAGCTCACAGAGGAATTCCAGAGGCAGCAGCCGGGCTCAAAACCGCCTGTAACAGGCGATGGAGCCGGGACAGAGACTACACCGATCCCTCAGCCGGAGGCATATACAAGCCCTCCGGAAAGAGACACCGTCTGCAGGAGCTACGCGGATTGTCCGCAGGGACAGATATGCTCCAACGGCAAATGCATAACCCCCACCTATCCGCCAACGCTACCGACAACAGCGGCGCCGACATCAAGGCCTCCATCGAGCGCAGGGACAGGGGGACTGTCCGACGTCACCGTCAACAGCCAGACCATAACCATCCGTGTCTGGGACCACGGGACGGTTGATAATGACATCATCAACATCATGCTCAACGGGGCTGTCATTCCCGGAGGCGGAGGCGTCGTGCTCACAAAGTCGCCAAAAGTCTTTACGCTCAAACTCAATCCGGGCAAGAATGTGATAGCGATCTATGCGGTGAACGAGGGCAAAATTCCGCCGAATACGGCATCCGTTAAAATTTCTAATGTGACATCAGGAAAGGCAGAGCAGACCTACAGTATTAATCAGAAGACGAGTGCACAGTTCGCCGCGACATTGCAGTAAACACGGAACGGAGGAGGACAAGAAGAAGTCGACGAATAAGCGGCGGGTCCTGCCGGAGCTGAAAGTCGTCCGCCGTCGGTGGTTCTCGGGCCGGGAATGAAGGATTAAAGCCGGGTGATCTGAAACCCTTCCAGTTTGATCGCGACGGAACGCTGGAGAAGTTCGATGGAGATCACGAAGAGTTCTTTTGCGTAGTCTGTTTTCAGGACCAGACCCTCGACCCCCTTGAAGGGGCCGTCGATGATCCGGGCCGGTTCCCCGACCTTCGGATACTGGAACTGCTGCACCTCCACCTTCGAATCGACGATGCGCCGGATGGCGTCGATCTTGTCGTCGGGCACCGCAATGGGTTCCGAACCCCGGGGTTTTCCGAGGATGCGGACGACACCGAAGGTCTTGAGAACATCCACCTTGATCGTATTGTCCAGCTTGGCAAGCTCGACGAAGAGATACCCCGGAAACATGGGGATCATGATTTTCTTCCGCCGGTCTTTCCGCTTGCTCCAGACCTCCAACTTCGGTAGAAAGGCGTGAAAGGACTTCTGCAGGAGACCGAGACAGACCCGGTCTTCATGACGGCTTCGCGTGTGGACGGCATACCAGGGCATGGACTTCTCTTTCGGCGGGGGGCAGTAAACACGATCTGCCTTTTCCGCGCGTTTGCGCGTGATCTATAACAACGGTTGGCATTTTTCAAGGGTTAAAAAACAATGGTATTGAAGATCAACGGTTTGACTCTCGCCTTGGGTGAGCGGGAGGAGGTTCTCCCCGCCCGCGTCGCCTCCCTCCTCGGCCTTTCCGAGGGTGCGATCACCGAACTCCGGGTGATCCGGCGGTCGATCGATGCGCGGCGTTCCCGCCCGCCCCGCTTCGTCTTTCTGCTGGCCGTCCGGCTGGCGGACGGCGTCGGCTGGCGCCCGGGTCCGGAACGCGAGACGGTGGGGGTGAGTGTGACGGAGGCGCCGGACATTCCGGAAGAATCCCTAACGGGAACTCGAGGACAGATTTCAAATCTGTCCCCACAAAGGGAAAGGGACAAAATCTGTCCTCAGGCTCAAGGGAAGGGGACAGATTTCAAATCTGTCCCCAGGCTCCAGCAAGGGGAAGGGGACAGATTTCAAATCTGTCCCCAGGCTCAAAGGCCGGTTGTTGCCGGCTGCGGACCGGCGGGGCTTTTCGCCGCCCTGACGCTCGCCGCGAAAGGAATGCCAGTTCTTCTGCTCGAACGGGGGAAGGCGGTTCCGGAGCGTCTCTCCGACGTCCGCGCCTTCTGGGAAACGGGAGTCCTGAACCCGGAGAGCCACGTCCATTTCGGGGAGGGCGGCGCGGGGACCTTTTCCGACGGCAAACTGACGACGCGGGTCAAAAATCCGTACACCGCCTGGGTCAAACGAGTTCTCGAGGACATGGGGGCGCCGGCGGACATCCTGGCGGACGCCCGCCCCCACATCGGGACGGACCGCCTGCGGGAGATCGTGGTGAATCTCCGCTACCGGCTGATCGGGATGGGCTGCGAGATCCGCTTTGGGGCGCACGTAACGGATTTTCTGATCCGGCAGCGGAAACTGGTCGGGATCGTCGTGAACGGTTCGGAAGAGATCCGGACGGATCATCTGATTCTCGCGACCGGGCAGTCCGCCGACGACACCTACCGAAAACTGGCGGAGCGGGGGGTCGCCCTGGCGCCCAAAGCCTTTGCCGTCGGCCTCCGTATCGAACATCCCCAGGAGATCATCAACCGGATCCAGTACGGGCGGTGGGCCGGCCATCCGGACCTGCCCCCCGCGGATTATCTCCTCACGGCGAAGATTGAGGCGCTGAACCGCTCGGTCTATTCCTTCTGCATGTGTCCCGGCGGCATGGTGATCGGGTGCAGTGCGGAGGCGGGCGGTGTGATCACAAACGGGATGAGCCGCTTCCGCAGGGACAGCCCCTATGCAAACAGCGCCGTGGTCGTCAACGTCCGGGTTGAGGATCTGGGAGGCGAAGGCCCGCTGGCGGGTCTGGTCTTCCGCAGGCATTGGGAGGAGAGGGCCTTTCACGCGGGAGGCGGAGACTATTGCGCCCCGGCGCAGAGGCTGACCGATTTTCTGGCGGGGAAGGATCATTCATCGGTCGGAAGGTGCAGTTTCCTACCCGGCGTCCGCGAGGCGGATCTGAGGGACGTTCTTCCCCCCTTTGTCGCGGAGGCCCTGAAACGGGGGTTAGCCGAATTCGAACGGAAGATGCCGGGGTTCATCACCAGGGAGTCCCATCTGATCGGCGTGGAGACGAGGACCTCTTCGCCGGTCCGGATCCTCCGGGGCGAGGACGGTCAGGGCGTGAACGTGGCGGGGCTTTTTCCCTGCGGGGAGGGAGCCGGTTACGCCGGGGGAATCGTCAGCTCCGCCCTCGACGGGATCCGGGCGGCCGAGCGCATCAATGTCATCAATGGGGACAGATTTAAAATCTGTCCCCATTGATGGATTTAAAATCTGTCCCCATTGATGACATTGATGCCATTGATGCGCTTCCGGACATCCAGGATGAGATCTGAGCCCCGGCGGGTGACCCGCTGGAAGGAAAAACCCAGGGCGTTGTCCATCCGCCGGATGCCCAGGTCGCCGATGGCGTTGATCCCCTCGCCTATGATCTTCGGGGCGAGGATGACGATTAGACGGTCGGCCAGGTTTTCCTTCAAGAACGATGTGGCGACGGTTGCGCCCCCCTCGACGAGGAGGGAAGAGATCTCCCGTTTTCCAAGCAGCGTCAGGAGTTCACGCAGATCGACGCGTCCCGCCGGGTCCTCACCGATCTCCAAGACCTCGATTCCCTTCTTCTCCAGAAGATGTCGATTCTCCGCAGGGGCGCGTCGCGTCGCAACCGCGACCGTCCGCTTCCCGTCTGAAAAAATGTTAGCATCGGGCGGAAGTCTGAGACCGGAATCGACGACGATCCGGAGGGGATCACGGCCCCGGACAAGGCGGCAGGTGAGCTCCGGATTGTCTGCAAGGACGGTGCCCGCGCCGACGAGGATCGCGTCGTGGACCGCCCGCAACCGGTGGGCGAAACGGAGGGATGGGGGCGAGCTGATCCAGTGCGAGTGGCCCGAGGCGGCGGCGACCCGGCCGTCGAGGGTTTGGGCGAACTTGAGGGTGACATAGGGAAGGCCGGTCCGGATGTATTTGAAGAAGACCCGGTTGCTCTCCCGGCAGGCCTCCTCGAGGACGCCGACCTCCGTTTCGATGCCGCTCTGTCGGAGTGCCTCGATGCCCTTCCCGGAGACGAGGGGGTTGGGATCGACGGCGCCGACGACCACGCGGCCCGGGAGGTGCGCGATCAGGGCTTCGGCGCAGGGGGGGGTCCGGCCGTGATGGCTGCACGGCTCCAGGGTGATGTAGAAGGTCGCCCCCGCGATCGTTTCCGTTGCATTCCGGATGGCGTCGATCTCCGCGTGGTTCTCGCCGCAGCAGTGGTGGAAGCCTTCGGCGATGATCCGGCCGTTCCGGACGATGACGGCGCCGACCAGGGGATTCGGGCTGACGCTTCCTTCCCCCTTCCGGGCCAGCGCGAGGGCTCGGCGCATGAACCTCTCATCGAGCGAATGGTTTTTCTCCGCTGCCATGATTTGCCTCTCCCAGTTTGCGGTTTATGTGAAAATGCCCACCCTCCCTGTATCCCTCCCCTCGACGGGGGAGGGAAGGGTGGGGGTGATTTTCATCCTTCGTTGTTCCCGACCCGGGGATGGGGGTTAGTCTTTTATAACATGATCATGGAGGATGTAAACGGTTTTTCGTTGTGATCCCCTTTGAAAATGTGCTATGGATACCCCTAAATGCTCCTGAGGGGACAGATTTAAAATCTGTCCCCTCAGGAGCAAAATCTGTCCCCTTAGGAGAATCGAAAGGAGAATCGCATGAAAGGTGTCGTTCTGGCGGGAGGTTTGGGGACGCGGATGTATCCGCTGACCAAGGTGACCAACAAGCATCTCTTGCCGATCTATAACCAACCGATGATCTACTACCCCATCCGGACGCTGGTGAACGCCGGAATAGACGAGATCCTCGTCGTCACCGGCGGGAACAGTGCGGGGGATTTTCTGCGCCTCTTGGGAAACGGGAAGGAGTTCGGCCTCCGGCACATCAACTACACCTACCAGGAGGGAGAGGGGGGGATCGCCGCCGCGCTCAGCCTTGCGGAATATTTCGCCGACAACGACAAGCTTGTCGTGATCCTCGGAGACAACATCATCGAGGGAAACATCCGCGGGGCCGTCAAGTCTTTCCGGGCGCAGAAGGACGGGGCCCGCATCCTGCTGAAAGAGGTTTCCGATCCGCAGCGTTTCGGCGTGCCGGTTTTTGAGGGAGAGAAGATCGTCCGGATCGATGAGAAGCCGCTCGCGCCCGCCTCTAACTATGCGGTGATCGGGATCTACATGTACGACCACCGGGTCTTCGATTTCATCAAGACGCTGAAACCCTCGGAACGGGGAGAGCTGGAAATTACCGACGTCAACAATTTCTACATCCGGGAGGGGAAGATCGCCTGGGACGTCCTGGACGGGTGGTGGACCGACGCGGGGACCTTCGATTCCCTCCAGTACGCCGGCGGCATGGTGGCCAAAACCGGGGCGAACAAGCTTTGAAGGTCTTGTAAAAACCCATTTTCCCCCATCCCCTTGCGGGAGGGGATTGATTGAGGGGAGGGGTAATAAAATATTGAATTGTTTCATTATTCACCCCACCCTAACCATCCCCCGTCAAAGGGGGAGGGAATTTCTGGACTTTTTGCAAAGGCGTCAACTTTGAAACACGGAGCGGAAATTCAAATTCTCGCTTTAAGAAAAACCGGGGGAAAAAGATGATCGACGGGGTAAAGGTAAAGAAACTGAAGGTTATTTCCGACGAACGGGGCCGGCTGATGGAGATCCTGCGCGCCGACGACGAAATGTTCCAGTGTTTTGGCCAGGTCTATATGACGACCGCCTATCCGGGGGTGGTCAAGGGGTGGCACTACCACAAACGGCAGTCCGACAACATGACGGTTGTCCGGGGGATGATGAAAATCGTTCTGTACGACAGCAGGGAGGGCTCCCCGACCCGTGGCGAGGTCAACGAGTTCTTCGCCGGGGTTCACAACCCGATCCTCGTCCATATCCCCCCCTTTGTCTATCACGGCTTCAAGTGCATTTCTACGGAAGAGGCGATCGTCGTGAACACTCCGACGGAACCTTACAGCTACCGGGAACCGGATGAATTCCGGGTTCATCCCCACGAAAATGATATCCCCTACGACTGGGCGCGAAAGGACGGCTGAGGGCCGTTGGCCTCGCCGCAATGTGAATCGGCATGTTTTGGGAGGTGTGGCTGGCGGTCATCTTTACCCTGACGGGCGCCGCCGTGGGGAGTTTCTTGAATGTCTGCATCGGCCGCATTCCGGAGGGCCTCTCGATCGTCACACCCCCCTCCCGCTGCCCGCAATGCGGCCATCCGATCCGCTTCTACGATAACATCCCGATCATCAGTTTTCTGCTGCTCGGGGGAAGATGCCGGGACTGCCGGGGCAGAATCTCCTTCCGCTATCCGCTGATCGAGCTGTTGACGGCGGTCTTCGCCTGGCTCCTCTTCCGGCGTTTCGGTCTGACACCCGCCTTTCCCGCTGTCTTCGTTTTCATCTGCACGCTCATCGTCATCAGCTTCATCGATTTCGATCACCAGATCATCCCCCACTTGCTTACCCTGAGCGGGATTCCGGTCTTCGCGGTTCTGGCCGTCCTGTTCATGGGGCTTACGGTCATCGACGCCTTTCTCGGCGTCATGATCGGCGCCGGCATCCTCTATTTCGTGGCCGTTTACTATGAGACCCGCACGGGGGGGGAGGGGATGGGGGGTGGGGATGTCAACCTGCTCGCCATGTTAGGGGCGTTTCTGGGCTGGAAATCGCTTCTCTTCGTCCTCCTCGTCAGTTCGCTTCTCGGGGCCTTCGTCGGGCTTGCGTTCATCCTGTTCAAGGGCAAGGACATGAAGTATGCGGTCCCGTTCGGCCCTTTTCTCTGTATGGCGGCCGTGATCTACCTGTTTTTCGGGAATTCGCTGATCCGCCTGTTTGATGCCTTCAGGATCTGATGGGAAGGGGTTTGCCGCGAATGTGAAGAGAATCACAAGGAAGGTGTGAAGCAGTTCACGGGGGGAACGAGGTTTCTATTGACAACAGGCTTGTCTTGCCCCTATCATAAGGCCAAGAGCGGGTTTCTTTTTGAGTTTTTAAAAAGATTCGGGAAAAATGGATTTCCCCCGATCGAACCCGCGGAGATGAATGGGCCGTATGAAAAGAACATGCATTTCAACGGGGTTTTCGCTGATTGAGCTCATGATCGTCATCGCCCTGATCTCGATCGTGGCAACGATCGCCGTTCCCACGTGGCAGAAATCTACGGCCAACACGAATCTGAAAACCGCCGCCAGGGAAATGATGGCCGATCTTTCGAATGCAAAGCAGCAGGCGGTTGGAGAAAATCTGGATGTCTATCAGCTTGCATTCAATGTTACCGGCAACAATTACGCCCTGTCTCGCACGGACACGGGAGTCACTTTATGGACAAAGCCCTTGACCTCCTTCGGAAGCGGTATCGTCATCGACAGTGTCACTTTCACCGGCGCCGTAGTCAATTTCCAGAAACGGGGAACGGTGTCATTGGGAAGCGTGGTACTTCGGAACGGGCCGGGATCCACGGCCACGATCACCGCCACTATTACAGGAAGAACGTATGTCCAGTTCACTATGCAATAAACGGGGAGTTACCCTGATCGAATCGATCATCGCCATTCTGCTCGTTTCCATCGGATTGATCGGGCTCCTGTCCATGCAGCCTTCCTCATGGCAGACGAGCACCCGGGCCGATTATCTGGGGCGAGCGGCGATGATGCTCGGCAGGGAACTCACGTCGCAGGAGCTTTCGATCATGAACCCCTGCAACACGGTAACGCTGGGGACGGTCACCCAGGTCGTCAATGCCAGCAGCCAGGGAACGGCGCAGTCGGGCGACGTCAGCTTCACCGTACAGACGACCACAGCGATCAGCGGCACTGGCTGGCTGGTCACGGTCCGGGTGAGCTGGCCGCCGCTCAATGCAACGGGCATTGCCGAGAGCATCGTCGTCACCCGGCAGGAACCTTTTCGATTTCCCCTTGGATGCGTATGAAAAAACACGAGGGCTATACATTGGTGGAAATGGTGATTTCGATTGCCGTGGGATTGATGATCATCGCGGTCATCTATGCCTCGGTGACCATGGGGCAGCGATCCACCGTCAATGTCGAGCGAAAGGTGGCCGCCCATCAGGATGCCCGTGCCGCGCTGGGACTGATGGTCATGGAGATTCAGATGGCCTCATTCAATCCGACCGTTGCACCCAACATCTGGGTAGCTCCCGGAAACTGCACCCCGGGCTCCGGAAATCAGAGCTACCGGGGGATCCAGGCGGCGACCGACTCGTCGATCACCGTCGAGTCAGACATTACTGAAAACGGAGTGATCGGCAACCCAAACGAGGTGATCACCTATGCCTACGATTCGACCAACAAGTATATCACCCGTTTGACGGGCTGCAGCGGGGGCAGTAATCAGGCTTTTCTGGGAGCCATGCCGGGTGATCCGCGCGCGGTCCGCGTCATCAACACGACCGCGGTTCCCGTCTTCCGGTACTTCGACGCTCAGGGAACCGACATCACGGCACAATTGCCGGCGGGGATCCCGAATATCTCCAGGATCGAAATCACCCTGTGGGTGGAGACGGAGGACGTCGATCCCAGTTCGGGACAGAGAAGGCCGATGGTCTATTCCACGAATGTGATTCCGAGGAACCATGTCATCAAAAACTAAGAGAAAAGGCGTCATCGATCCGGGAGGCAGGAAGGGCTTCGCGCTGATTACGGCGATCCTTGCCGTAATGATCCTCATGGCATTGGGTTTTCTGGCCATTTCCGTCACAACGGGGGATCTCAAGATCACCAGCCGCGTCGTCGGGGAAAAGAAGGCGCTCTCGGCGGCCGAAACCGGTATCCACCGCCTCATGCAGAATTTCGACCCGGCGAGCATGACCGGCTCCGAGGTGACCGCGCAGGTGGACGCCTCGACGGATCCGGCGTCGCGTTATACGATCAGCAACGTGGGCAGGGCTACTTCGGGTCCGGACATGCTGCCCATGACGGGCTATGCGATCGGCGGCGGCCAGCAGTGGGGACAGCGGCGCTATGTGGGCAGCGTGACGGGTGTCAATACGAACTACAACAGCTCGGCAACGATCGACGTGGGGATGGGATACGGCCCTATCGAGATCTCCACGATGTCGAGGTAGGAGGAGGAGACGGCGCCATGAAATCGAAAATATTGTCTATGCTGACAGCGGGGATGCTCTGCTGTCTGATTACGGCAGCCGCCGTCGAGGCGGACGTGGTCACCGGGGAGGAGGCGCTATTCACGACCTCGACCGCACCGGACGCGCTGCTTCTACTGGACCTCTCGGGAAGCATGAGGTGGAACCCGCCGGGGGACGACCTGATATACGGGTCGACCTTGACGTGTACCCCCGATTCCACCAATTGCAGCGGATACGGCTGCAGCGACGGGTTCTGCGGCAGTGCGAAGACCGGCGCCACCTATTTTGCAAACACGACGTGCGGCGTCGCGGATCCAGTCAACTGCATCGGCACCGACTGCGCCAACGGGTTCTGCTCGGTTTCAAAGAGTGCGTCGACCTATTACGCTCATGCCTCGTGCGACACCGCGAGTAAGGAGCCTGATTATCCCTTTCCATATTATTGCAGAGGCGCCGGCTGCGGCCGGACCGACGGATTCTGCAACCAAGACATGACCGGGGTCACCTATTACGCGCATGACGCGAACTGCACCCCGAACACGATCCACTGCCGCCAGACCGAATCGTGGCCGGACTGCCGGAACGGATTCTGCGCCACCCAACACAGCAGCAGCTGGAGGACCTGCACGACGCCGTGCACCTCCGACTGCGGTGTGACTTGTTCGACGGCCTCCTGCTCGGTCTCGTGCACGTCAGGCGGCTGCGCGCAGAACTGCAGCCGCCTGGCGATCGCCAAGCGGTCCGTCTTCAACATCCTCGACGACAACAACGACGGCTCGATCACCAGCGCGGACGAAACGGCCCTCGGGGTCCGGATGGGCTACATGCGGTTCTACGGCTGCAATGACGACGACACGGGGCTCAGCTACACGGGCGGCTGCAACAGCCTGATCAAAGCAATCGGTACCAGCTACAGCGTCATCAACACCGCGGTCCAGGCCGAATCCGCCTCGGGCGGGACGCCGATCGCCTCGGCCCTGAATGAGGCGAAACTCTACCTGACCGTCCACAAAGGGTCGGACAACGCCAAGGACTGCCGCTCGAAGTTCGTGATCATGATCACCGACGGCGCGGACACCTTTGCCTGTGCCAGCGACGGTTCGGAATGCGACAGCCACCGCTACAAGAACCGGCGTGAGGCGGTGGCCAGGGCCAAGGCGCTGGGCGACGCGGGTTACAGGGTGTTCGTGATCGGTTTCGGCACCGCGATGCCCCCCTATCTGAGAAACACCCTCAACTGGATGGCCTATTATGGCGGAACGGACAACCCCAACGCGCCGAATGTGGGCAGCCCGACGGGCTACAGCATCGTCACGGGCTGTAAAACAGACCCGGCCACGGGCGCCAAGGTAGACCCTGCCGTCTGCTGCGATGTGACCCCCTCCGCTTGCTACCCAACCGGTTTGACGGCCTGCGCCACAGACACCGCCCTCGTGGCCGAGTCGATGTGTTATGACGCCACCCGTCCCTATCGGCCCAACATTGTCCCCTTGCCGGACGGCAATACGGTTGATTATTTTCAAGCCAGCACCAACGATCCCGGATATCTGGACCTGTCGGGTTACGCCTTCCTGGCCGGCAATGCGGATGAACTGGTGGCCTCAGTGAAAATGGCGATCAACATCGTCCGCGAGGCCACCTACTCCTTCTCGCAGTCCTCGATCCAGTCCAACCGCACCGTCGACGAGAACTTCATCTACGAGGGCTCCTTCCAGCCGCTCACCGACGACCCGTTCTGGATTGGCCATCTGAAGAAGTACAATATCAACGCAACGACCGGCGATGTCGAAGCGGTGTCCAGCACCTGGGGCTCGGATGGGGATGCGGGAGCAGTTCTGAAGAACACGGCGGCGGCCGACCGGGTCATAAAAACCTACAAGGGCGGTTCCCTGGTGGACTTCACCACGGGTCTTACCAAGGAAGACCTTGCCGTGACCACGGATGCCGCCCGCGACGCGGTGGTCAACTTCATCCGCGGCGGCGATACCGCCTACAATTCGGGTGATGCGAAATACGGCTGGAAACTGGGAGACGTCTTCCGCTCCACACCGATCACTGTGGGAACCCCCTCTGTGTATTACGAAGACGCCCGGGACACCACTGATCCAAGCGCGTTTCGGCAGCATAGGGAGAACCACGGGCGATCTTCCGCGAACGGTCTCAGGATCGTCACCGTAGGCGCGAATGACGGGCAGCTGCATGCCTTCAAGACCAGCAACGGCACGGAGGCGTGGAGCTTCATTGCGCCGAATCTGCTGTCGCGTCTGAAATTGATCGCCCATGCCGCGCATCCCACGACGCTCACCCATCAGTACTTTGTTGACGGCCCGGTCACGGTCGCCGATGTGTGGATCCCCGCGACCGCCAGCAGCGGGACAACGAAATCCGCCTCCGACTGGCACACGCTGTTGGTCTATGGGGAAGGACGGGGCGCCAGCACCAATATCTGGAGCTCCTCCAGTTCTTGCGATTCCGGCTTTAATCCGATGTATTCGTCCACCTATCAGTACTACTGCGGCTACTACGCACTCGACCTGACGAGCAGCCTTGTCCCCACGTTCAAATGGCGGCTGGGGTTGACCGCAGCCCAGGCGCCCTACATGGGGGCGCCGTGGAGCCGAATGCTGGTCGGACGGGTGAAGGTCGGCGGCAACGAAAAATGGCTCGGTTTCATCGGCGGCGGGGTCTATGCCCCGAATGCGACGCATAGCGGCAAGGGATTCTTCGCTATCGATCTCGTTGACGGCAACGTCCTGTGGAGCTACACCCGGGCTGATAATTCGGACATGGGCGATCCCATGCCGGCGCCGCCCGCCATTGTCGATACGGACAATGACGGGTTCATCGATACGGCCTACATCGGCAGCATCGGTGGCCACATGTGGAGGATGAAGTTCTGCAGGGCGGCGGATGGCGATACCTGCACCACGTCCAACTGGACGGGCGCGCGTTTTTTCGAAGCGAAGGCTTCATCCGGCATCCGTCCGATTTACACGCTGGCGGCTGTGGCCAAGGACGGCGAGGGGAACTTCTGGGTCTACTGGGGCACGGGCGACAAGACGGACCCTACGGCCGCGAACGCGCAGGAGGTGATTTTCGCGGTGAAAGACACCGACTTTACGAGTACGCGCACCGGCGATCAGATTCAGAATCTCACCACCGAGGGCGGCGTATTCAACCCCAACGATGCTACCAAACCATACGGCTATTACATCAACCTGACGGGACAGGGCGAGAAGATGCTGTCGGATGTGACGGTCTTCGGCGGGGTGCTATACGTGGCCACCTTCACACCGGAACAAAGCAACAATCCTTGCAAGCAGGGCGGAGCGGCGACGCTGTACGGCATCGGCGCCACGTCGGGCGCCGGGGCGCTTGCCATCCCGGGCGTCACCGACACTCCCCGCAGCATGTCGATCGGAACGGGGATCTCCTCCGCCCCGGTCATTTCACTGAAGCCCGGCAGCACCGGAACGCCGGACCTGTACGTCACGACCAGCGGCGGCGGTGCTACTGGCGCACAGACCCAGAGGGTGAACATCAATCCGCCCGGTTTGGCCAACAGAACAAATATGCTCTTCTGGAAAGACACACGCGTGGAGTAGCAGCAACCCCTCCTTCATCGGTGCCGGCGGCGCGGATCAATGATTTGCCGCCGGCCCGATTTACTGCAAGCCCATCAATTTTCTTGACTTCAAATCCGTATCAAGTTAGGGTAACAGCCGAACTGCGACGAGAAACGCCTGCTTAGGGGGTTTAAGGATCATGGGGACGGAGAAGAGGTACTGCTCGATTTGTGCGTGGCGTGAGAATTGCCGGAAGAGGTTCAGTATCGTGACCGACGCGTCGGGTTGCGTGCGCTGCCCGGATTATTCGCGCGACCTTTCCATCAAGGAGAAGGATATCGACGCAGCAGAAAAGGCATGCCGGGAGAAGTAATCCGGCTTGACCTCCCTTCGCAAAGCATAGCATCATCCATCGTCAGGCGAAATGCAGGGAAAGGCCGTCGGCGGTCCGGCGGAGCTGCAAGAGGGAGGCGCCGGTCTTAAGGCGGCGCGGTTTGCGGCGTTTTGCATAAGGCAACGGGTTGGCCTTGCGGTCAACTATTTTCATATATGAGGAATGGTCCTGCATGAAACAGGTATTGGTAAATCTTCTTGAAAAATCGATTCAGTCGGGCATTGACGCGCGGCTTTTACCTCCGGTGGCGCCCTCCCATATCGAATTGGAGCTGACGAAGGATCCCGGTCACGGCGATTACGCCTCCAACATCGCCATGATTCTTGCCTCGCAGGTGAAAAAGAATCCCCGTGAGATCGCCAAGATCCTTTCGGAAGGGATCGAGGATCGGGATGGGGTGCTGGAGAAGGTGGAGATCGCCGGTCCCGGCTTTTTGAACTTTTTTATCCGGGAGGGGGCATTGACCACGCTCCTCGAGACCGTCGACCGGCAAGGGGATCGCTACGGATCCTCAAATCTGGGACAGGGCGGGCGGGTCCAGGTGGAGTTCGTCAGCGCCAACCCCACGGGACCGCTCCACATCGGCCATGCGCGGGGGGCTGTCGTGGGCGATGTCATGGCGAATATCCTCGCGGCCGTCGGCTATCAGGTTTTCCGGGAGTATTACATCAACGATTCGGGAAACCAGATGCACAACCTGGGGAAATCGGTTCTCCTGCGCTACCGGGAACTCCTGGGCGAGACGGTGGAGTTTCCCGAAGGCTGCTACCGGGGGGATTACATCCGCGACCTGGCCTCGGAACTGCTCAAGCGGGACGGGGAGAGACACCTGGCCCAAGACGCGGCCAAGATCGTTCCGCTTTTCACCGATTATGCCGCAGGCGCCATCCTGGAAGGAATCAAAGAGGACCTGCGGACCTTCGGCGTTGTTTTCGACCTCTACTTCAGCGAGCGGGAGCTCTACCGGGACGAAGGCGTCGAAAAGCTCCTCCGGACGCTTCAGGAGAAGGACTTCATCTATCAGGAGGGGGAGGCCCTCTGGTTCCGGACTACCGCCTTCGGGGACGAGAAGGACCGGGTCGTCATCCGGCAGAACGGGGTCCCGACCTATTTCGCCGCCGACATCGCCTACCACCGAAACAAGTTCCTGCGGGGTTTCGAGACGGTGATCGACATCTGGGGCGCCGACCACCACGGGTACATCCCCCGGATGTCCGCCGCGGTGCAGGCGCTCGGATATGAGAAGGACGCCCTGAAGGTGATCCTGGTGCAGCTCGTCAACCTCCTCCGGGACGGGAAGCCCGTGGCGATGTCCACAAGATCAGGAGATTTCGTCACCCTGCACGAGGTCGTCGATGAGGTGGGGAAGGATGCGGCCCGCTACAACTTCCTCATGCGACGTTCCGACAGCCACCTCGATTTCGATCTGGAACTGGCCAAGAGACAGTCGAACGAAAACCCCGTCTATTATGTCCAGTACGCCCACGCCCGGATCTGCAGCATCCTCCGGATGGCTGCCGAACGGGGGTTTGCGGCGCCGACGACCGGGCAGGTGGATGCCGGCCTTTTAAGGCTGCCGGAAGAGATCGATCTCATCAAGGCGATCACCCGCTTCCCCGAGGTGGTGGAAGGGGCGGCGCGTACCCTGGAGCCCCATCGACTGACCTTCTACCTGAATGATCTTGCGGCAATATTTCACAGTTATTACAATAAGAACAAGGTGTTGTCCGATGACGGCGCCCTTACGGGGGCAAGGTTGTTCCTGGTCAGGTCCGTCCTCACGGTCTTGAAGAACGCCCTGAAGATGCTGGGGGTTTCCACCCCGGAGAAGATGTAACGGCGGTTTTCGTAAAACCATGGCAGCGAAGAACAGGCACATGTTCGAACTCAGGCTGGGCAAACTGGGACTGATCCTGTTTGTCGGCGGGATGTCTCTGTTGCTCTTTTCCATGTTCTTTTTGGGGATTGTTGTCGGCAAACACATGGAGGCCTACCCGGAGAGGTTTTCTCCCGGCGTGGCGGAGCTGATCCGGGACCGCCTGTTTGCCTCCGCTCCGCAGACGGGTAAGGCAGATCCTTCTACGGAAGCGGGAAAACGGGATGTGCCGGCCGGCGGGGAAGAAAGTTTCGGTTTGACGTTTTATGAGACCCTGGGCGGGAAAAAAGGGGGGGCGCAGGCAGCGAAAACGGCCGGCGCGGTGAAGGATCAGCCCCCGGAAACATTCGCGCCTATTCCCGTTCCGACGGGGAAACCCGCGTTGCCGGAGCCGTCGGCGGGATCTGCCGGCGGGGCGGTCGGGAATATGGCCCCTCCGGTTTCCGGTGGTGACGGAAAGAAACCAAACCCCTTGCCGGAGAGGAAACCGGCCGCGGATTCCGGATCCAAGATTCCGGTGGCCATTCCGGCAGGAATGGCCGCGGAGGGGAATGGAACCGCGGGGAAAGGGCGTTTTGAGATTCAGGTGGCGGCTTACCGGGATAACAGGAAAGCGGAACAGACGATGGAGAAATTGAAGCCCCTGGGCTTTGCGTCCCGGGTGGTGATTAAGGACCTCCCCGGCAAAGGGAAATGGTTTCGCGTGATCGTCGGCGGTTTTGAAAACCGGGAAAAGGCGAAGGCGGCAGCCGATCAGATTGCCGGAAAAGTCCGCGGTGTGAATTGCGTGATCCGCTCCTCCGGAAAGAATGGCGGGAATTGAGATAAACAATGTTTGAGAATCTCACCGACAAGCTGGACGGCATCTTCCGGAAACTGAAAGGACGGGGGCGTCTGGACGAGGAGAATATTCAGTCCGCGCTGAAGGAGATCCGCATGGCCCTGCTCGAGGCCGACGTGAATTTTCGTGTCGTCCGGGATTTCATCGAGGATATCCGGAAGCGGGCCGTCGGGCAGGAGGTCCTGGAGAGCATCACCCCCGGACAGCAGGTGGTCAAGATCGTCCATGACCGACTGGTCGAACTGATGGGCGGCGTGAGCAGCCAGTTGAAATTCGGCAGCCGCATCCCGGCGCCGATCATGCTGGCGGGTCTTCAGGGATGCGGAAAAACAACGACCGCGGTCAAACTGGCGCGCCTCGTGGCCGTCCTGGGTAAAAAGGTTTATCTCGTTTCCGCGGACGTTTACCGGCCCGCCGCCATGGAACAGTTGAAGGTCCTCGGCAGGCAGATCGGGGCCGGCATCTTCGATGCGGCCGGTCTCCGGGACCCGGTTCAAATCTGCGTGCAGGCCGTGGAAGAGGCCAGGCGGAACGGTTATGAAGTCATCATCGTCGATACGGCGGGGAGGCTCGCCATCGATGCGGAGCTGATGGATGAGCTCAAGAGGATCAAGGCGGCGATCCATCCCGCGGAGATCCTCTTCGTGGCGGACGCCATGACGGGCCAGGATGCGGTGAATGTGGCGGGCCGCTTCGATGAACTCCTCGGGATCGACGGCGTGATCATGACGAAGATGGACGGTGACGCTCGGGGCGGGGCGGCCCTGTCGCTCAAGGCCGTCATCGGCAAGCCGATCAAGTTCGTCGGCGTCGGCGAGAAGATCGAGGCCCTGGAGGTCTTCCATCCCGATCGCATGGCCTCCCGGATCCTGGGGATGGGCGATGTCCTGACCCTCGTGGAAAAGGCCCGGGAGGCGGTGGATGAGAGGGAGGCGCAGGCGCTGGAACAGAAGATCCGGAAGAATGAATTCACCCTGGAAGACTTCCGCAGCCAGTTGACCCAGATCCGGAAGATGGGTCCGCTTCAGGAGATCCTCGGCATGATCCCGGGGATGAAAAAGATCAAGGCCCTTAAAGAGATGACGCCGGAAGAGGGCGAACTGGTCCGGATCGGGGCGATCATCGATTCCATGACCCGCCGGGAGCGGCGGAACCATCTGCTCATCGACGGCAGCCGGCGCAAACGGATCGCCCGTGGCAGCGGGACGACGGTTCAGGACGTCAATCGCCTGCTGAAGAATTACATCGAAATGCGAAAAATGATGAAGCGGATGACCCAGGGGGGGATACAATCTCTCCGCAGGGGCAATTTCCCCTTTTAATGCGGAAAAAGATATGTTATATCTATTAATCTATTGAAAAATTCATGATCAGGAGGTGATCGATACAGAAGATGGCGGTAAAAATGAGATTGACAAGGATAGGTGCAAAAGGCAAACCCAGTTACCGGGTGGTGGTGGCCGATTCCGAGTCCCCGAGGGATGGAAAGTTCTTGGAAATATTGGGTAATTATGATCCGAACCAAAACCCCGCAGCGGTGATCCTGAAAGAGGAGCGCATCCGGCAGTGGCTTGCGAAGGGTGCAAAACCGACGTTGACGGTATCTCAGTTATTGGAAAAGAAAGGAATCAGGGTTTAGCTTTTTGAGGCACTGTGGAGGTTGTGATGATGAAAGAGTTGATCAAATACATGGCTCAAGCTCTCGTGGACAACCCCGATATGGTCGTGGTCTCTGAAATCGTCGGGGAGCAGACTTCCGTTTTGGAACTGAGGGTCGCCAAAGAAGATCTTGGAAAAGTTATCGGCAAGCAGGGTAGAACTGCCAAGGCGATGAGGACTATCCTGAGTGCGGCGTCCACAAAGATTCGCAAGCGGTCCGTTCTTGAAATCATCGAATGATTCCTCCATGGAGTTCCTTGAAATAGGCAGGATCGTCCGTTCTCACGGCCTTGCAGGCCGTATGAAGGTTCTGTCGTATCTTGAATCGCCCGATGTGCTGCACGACCTTTCCGGGCTGTTTGTCGGCCGCAGCGTTTCGGATGCCGTTTTGTTTCCACTCGTCGCCGTGCAGGCCGGGAAGGATTTTTTCATTATGCAACTCGGTGGAATCGAGGACAAGGATGCTGCGGCAAGGCTTCGGGGATGTTCTGTCTGGATGCCATCCGAAAAAATGCGGAAACTCCCGGAAGGGGAGTATTACTGGCGTGAAATCATAGGTCTTCAGGTCATTACCGAGGAAGATCAGATCCTGGGCCGGATCGAAGCCGTGTTCCCGACGGGGGGCAACGATGTCTATGTCTGCCGGGGAGGGGGACGGGAAATCCTGTTGCCCGCCATCGGCGATGTGGTCAGAAAGATCGATACGGATCGCGGTGTGATGGTGGTCAGGCTGCTGAAGGGGCTTTTTTGAATCATGATTAACGGCTACGTAAAAAGTCCGGATGCTGCGTTACGTTTCACCCTTCGTCGTTGCAGCGTACGCCAAAGTACGCCTCACTCCTCAGGGTTCGCGCGCCTTGCCTGCGGAGCTTTTTACGAAGCCGCCTCAGATTCAAGGCTTCAGGGACATTTTACGAGATCGTTATGATCCGGTTCGATATTCTGACCGTTTTCCCGGAGATGTTCGCATCTCCCTGCGGTTGCAGCCTCCTGAAAAAGGCCGTGGATCGCGGGCTGGTTGCCATTCACCTGCACGACATCCGGATTCATGCGGAAGACAGGCATCACATGACCGACGATGCCCCCTATGGCGGAGGGGGGGGGATGGTCATGAAGGTTGAGCCCATCGACCGGAGCCTCCTGTCCGTTCCGTTGAGCGGTGAGGATGTGCCGATCGTCCTGATGACCCCCCAGGGCGAGCGTTTCTGCCAGAAAATAGCGGAGGAACTGGCAGGACATCCGCAACTCATCCTGATCTGCGGGCATTACGAGGGGGTGGACGAGCGGGTCCGAACGCATCTGGTCAACCGTGAGATCTCCATCGGCGATTACGTGCTGACGGGGGGCGAGCTGTCGGCCATGGTGATTGTAGACGCCGTTTCCCGGCTCGTGCCGGGGGTGCTCGGAAATTGCGAATCCGCTTCGTCTGATTCCTTTTCCATGGGGCTTCTGGAATATCCCCATTACACGCGGCCCGCCGAGTATCGGGGATGGGGGGTCCCCGAAGTGCTTCTCTCCGGGAATCACCGGGAGATCGAGGCATGGCGACGCAGGGAGGCCCTCTTGAAGACGCGGAAAAAAAGACCCGATCTGCTCCAGGAGATGATTCTGACGGCGGAAGAAAAAAGATGGCTGGCTGAAGGGTTTGAATAGAAATATCAATGAAAATGGTTTGAAAAAAATATACCGTGCGGGTTAAGAAGGAGTTCAAGTTTATGAATGTCATGGAAATGCTGGAAAAAGAACAGATGCGGGGGGATATCCCCGACTTCAATACGGGGGATACCATCAAGGTGTTCGTCCGGATCGTGGAAGGTCAGAAGCAGCGGATTCAGGCCTTTGAAGGGGTCGTGATCCGCCGGAGAAGGGGGGACGTCCGGTCCAGCTTCACCGTTCGGAAGATCTCCTACGGGGTCGGGGTTGAGAAGACCTTTCCTCTCCATTCCCCCTCCATCGACCGGATCGAGGTGGTCACCCGGGGCAAGGTCAGGCGTTCCCGGTTGTATTACCTGCGGAGTCTGAGGGGCAAGCAGGCCAAGATCAAGGAAGCCGGGAGGTAGGACGCTTTCCGGGAATCACGTGGCAGGGTTGTGATCACAGGCAGGGGGGCAGGGCTGCCCGAGGCCCAAAGCCAAAGGGATGAACAGCTTCGAACGCAAGGCCCGCGGATGCGGTTATCGGATCATCGCCGGGATCGACGAGGCGGGTCGCGGCCCGCTGGCGGGACCGGTCGTTGCCGCCGCCGTGATTCTGCCGCCCGGATATGAACAAGGGGACACCTCGCTGCAAGGTGTCCCCATCACCGATTCCAAGAAGCTCTCTCCCCGACAGAGGGAAAGGCTCTACGGGATCATCCAACGGGATGCGGTCTCCATCGGCATCGGCGTCGTCGAGGCGCCCATGATTGACGCCGTGAATATCCTGCAGGCGACGCTCCTTGCCATGAAGGACGCGGTTCTCGAACTTTCCCCGTCTCCCGATTATCTCCTGATCGACGGTCTGAACCGCATCGATCTCGCTATACATCAGGAAACCATCATCCGCGGCGATTCCCTGAGCCTCTCCGTAGCGTCGGCGTCCATCGTGGCGAAGGTGTCGCGGGACCGGCTGATGGAGATGTACCACCGCCAGTTTCCCCAGTACAATTTTCTCCGCAACAAAGGATACGGCACGCGGGAGCATCGCGAGGCTATCCTGAAATTCGGCCGTTCCAAGATTCATCGTCGTTCTTTCCGGGTCGCCGGGATCGACGGTCTGTTGGTCAATGAAAAACTTCAGCTCTGAAAAAGTCAAAAATGCCCCGCAATTGTCATTCCGGCGAAAGCCGGAATCCAGAAATATCGAATAGTTACAAAATGCCTGGACACCGGTTTTCACCGGTGTGACGACTTTTTACGAGGCCGGCGACCATGTCGCTCATGCGGATAAGCACGGGAAAAAGGGGCGAAGAAATGGCGGCGGCTTACCTCGCGGAAGCCGGGTATCGGATCGTTGAACGCAATTACCGGTGTATTTTCGGCGAGATCGATATCGTAGCCGAGGAAGGGGAGACGCTGGTTTTTATCGAGGTTAAAAGCCGGCGCTCCGAGGCCTACGGCGACCCGCAACTGGCCGTCGGCCATCAGAAGCAGAAGAAGATCTCCCGGATAGCCGTACATTATCTCGAAGAAAAGCGTTTGCGCCACCGCCTGGCAAGGTTCGATGTCGTGGCGGTGAAACTGCTATCCTCGGGTCACAAGATCGAACTCATCCGGAACGCCTTCGAGCTGACCCTCGTTTGAACATCTTAGAGGTGTTATTCAAGCCGCCATTTGACTATCGGTAATAAAAAAACTTGAATTCACCGATACAAGTAACTATTATGGTCATCAACGTATAACCATGGAGGTCGTGATTATGAAAACAGCCGCCGTATCGGCATTAAAGGCATCCCTCAGTGAGTACCTGGCCGGCGTGAAAGCGGGTGAGGAAATCATCGTGACCGATCGGGGCAAACCAATCGCCAAACTCATACCGCTTCAGCCCGGGGAGACAGAGACGCCGGATGAACTGCGGAATCTCGAGAGGGCCGGACTCGTTCGGATCGGCACAGGCAAGATCCCGGATTCCTTCTGGGACGAACCACGGATGAAGGACAAGCAATCTGTCGCGCGCATGGCCCTGCTTCAGGAGCGGGAGGAAGGCCGATGAAATTTTGGGACGCCTCGGCCGTCATTCCCCTGTTTCTTGAAGAACCGGAGACGCCGCGAATGCTGGAGATTGCCCGCCTGGACGGCGGAATGGTCGCCTGGTGGGGCACGGTCGTCGAGTGCCGCTCCGCAGTCGCCCTTCTGCGTCGGGAGACGATCCTGACCACATCGCAAGAGGACCAGGCCATCCGTCTGCTGGCCGTGCTGGCCGAAGCCTGGACGGAGGTCCTGCCGGGCGAGGCGATGCGGGACATGGCCGGACGGCTTCTCCTGAGCCACCCCCTGCGCGCCGCCGATGCCCTGCAACTGGCCGCTGCTCTCACTTGGGCAGGAAAGCAGCCCCGCGGACACGCCTTTGTCTGCCTGGATCGCAGGCTCCGTGACGCAGCCCGGAAAGAGGGTTTCCTGATCATACCGCCCTGGTCGGATGCCTGAAAACAAGGTTTCCGGAACGCATTCGCTTTGACCTTCGGCTGAATATGATCAACCTACCCTTTCCCGTGGAAATACCGAATGAAGAAACCTTGAAGGTGTTTCAGGACAGCGAAGAGGGCAAGGGGCTTATGGAATGTAAAGACGCCAACGATATGTTTAAGAGACTGGGCATCTCATGAAATAGAAGAAAGCGCGATCATCTTTGAACGCACCGGAACCCATACCGATTTATTCAGGTAACGCATTTCCGTACAAACTGGCCGATGACGGAGCCGCCAAGGGAGGAACATGGCACACACAAGAACGGTATCTACAAAGCGTTGAACGTGGAAATCCTAAAAATCAATGAATCCCGTTTGTACTGTTGACTCTGCTGCTGCCTATTTCCGGTCCAGTTCCTTCCTTACTGCTATGCCGAGCCGTTCCATGAGATAGGGTTTCATGATAAATTCCCCGGTCACCCGATCTCCCGACCCCCTTTAAAAATCCAACTTCCTGATCTTTCCGGTCATTTTGAAATCGGTCTTGTTAAGGTCAACGGACCTTTTTTCGGGATGCTTCCTGCTGAACCACCAGAGCTTTTTGTTATTAAGGTCATAAACGGTGGTCCACTGGGTAACGGATTGCGATGTCTGCGCGTGGCGGACATCGGTCTGTGTAACGGTCTTCATTATGCCGAACATGTCGCCTGGCGTGAGCCTGTTCTCCGCCTCAGCCCTGCCAAGGGAGTATGAGGCAAATGCGAAGCGGTTCTCGCTTGTAGTTTCACCCTTTTCCAAAGGGGTCTCTTTGGTGCCGCCGAAGCCCTTGAACTGGCCCAGATATTCCCTGCTGTGCTCATAGAATGAATTGGTAATGACCGGAGGGACCGGGTTTCTGTGGACCTTAAGCATGCCGTTCGGGAATTCGATTATCACCGAATCTCCGGAAGCATCGGCAAGGAACCAATGGAGGTCAACCTCAAAGCCGCCCTCATCAAAGGCCGATACCCTTACTTTTTTCAGGTTATTGACGGCTTCATCCACGTTCGATGATGTATCAAGCAGGTATTCAAGCAGCTGATAGTCGTTTACAGACACTCGTCCGTCCTTAGCCGGATATTTGACGGCGGGTGGCGGATGTATCCAGAAACCGCCGCCCCAAAGCCCTTTTTCGTTCATGCCGCAGGTTGGCGCGCTTGATTTCATCCTTGCAATTTTCAGGTACAGCTTGACGAACCAGTTGAATTTCCCTTCAAGGTTGAATGTGACGGTGCCGTACTCGGCGGTCCATTTTGTTGGATCGGACCCGTCCTGAAGCTTGTCAGCGGTTTTCTTGATGCCGCGTTCGTTAATGAAGACATTGCCGTCGCCAACCGGCCAGTCCATGGTGCGTCCCACAAGCTTCACGCCGCCTTTGTCCATGAAGACTCCGGAGCACGGGAAGGCTGAAGGGGCAAGGATCGACAGGAACAGGACGATTACCAATATATATTTTATTTTCATGCCAGAAATGAGGTTTACTCGTTCCAATCGTTCAATTTTTAAATTCTTGAAGCATTTGAAATTCTTAATTGCGAATTTATTATACATCGTTCATTCTCCAAAGTATTCAAACTTAGTAAATTTATCGTATAAGGAATGAGTTGAATTCGTAAAAATATTCACTTAATGTCCACAATAATTTTTCATTACATTTTCACCTTGAGAAAGATTACTGTACTAAATCTCGCATATTTATTTAAACTCGTCAACTGAAGATTTCAGCTTGTTACACGTAGCAAGAGCTGAAAACCGCTTTTTCAAGATCCGAATACCGCCGGAATCGCTGTCTACTACTAAATGATTTTTAATAGCCTTGACGTTGTGAATTACGGCAGGAATACAACGCGTTCTGGCCGCATAGCTCATTAAAAGCATCGTTCCCCGGCTCCGGAGGCATGGCTGCACTGAGGGCCATAAAAATGAAGCACTCTAATTTTAAATGTGGTACCTTCTTCGGAGGCAGGTCAAGATGGAGGAGGTGATAAGAAAATATGCCAACACCAATCTATGTGATTTCAGGATTTCTGGGAGCAGGGAAAACAACTTTGATAAACAATCTTCTTGAATCTGCCCCTTATAGCGCCAGGATAATGGTGCTGGTCAATGAGTTTGGCAGAATATCAATCGATAAGAAAATGATAAAGGCTGACCCCTCTAATATTGTTGATTTATCTGGTGGCTGCATATGTTGCGGCATGTTTACAGAACTCATTGCCTCTCTCAGGTTCGCCCTGGACGAACTCAGAGCCGATGTAATATTGATAGAATCAACAGGGCTTGCTGTTCCTCAGGAGATTGCCCGGCAAGCCCTATCACCTTTTTTCGAGGGGAGAGTGGAATGTGGAGGGATTATAACCGTCGTCGATGCTGGAAGTGTGCTTAAAGCGGATTACCCGATCATAGAGGCACAGCTTAAAGAGGCGAATGTTGTTGTTCTTAACAAGATAGATCTCATCGACTCGAAAACGCTTGTGGAGGTTCGTAACAGGATCATATTGATTACAAATCCGAAGTGCAGTCTGTTTGAAACCAGTTTCAGCAGAATCTCTTACAATGACATCTTTACTCGGCGATATGATAGTCCGCACATCACATATACAAAAACGCGACCAGGAGAATTTGACTCCACAGAGGGGTTCGCCACCGTTTGTCTTGTGCGAAACTCACCTATTAACGCAGATGAACTTATTGAGTTTTACCAAAAGCAGCGTCATAAGATTATCAGGTCAAAAGGTTTCGTTATGACGGAGAAAGGTGGAATGGAGGTGCAGTTATCAAGAAGTGGTATCGAGGTTAAGGAAATTCAGAAGCCAATACAAATAACGGAACTCGTATTGATTGTAAAAGAAGAGGACAAAGAGTTTATCGAGAGTAAGATTAGAAAGGTTCTTGACTAAAGTGGTGGAATTCTACGAATGGTTATGCGGCAACGTCATCAAAGCCGTGCCTCTTCGGCATCTGGAGTTAGGTAATCCCAAAATCCCTGATAAGAACTTGTTTTTTGCGTTGGTTGAGAATACGGAAAGGCGTCTTGTATGTCAGGGAAATTTTATCACAACCTATTGTGGCGGGATGGGATTTTATTCTGGTCGCGTGGACAGGGTTGCGAAGATAATCTTAAAAGATTTGTAGAGGCGATGTCTATTCGGGTAATTACGGCATGTCCGGCAGGTATTTCGGAGAAATTCGGGCAGACCCCACCGTAGCGCCCCGATTGAACTTGGTCTTATATCGTTATGTAAGCATCCCAAGAGTATTCAGTGTCTCGATAGAGGTGATCATTACACATTGAAATCTTGTAACCATAAAAGAAAGCCAGGCCTATTGACTTCAGGAAGCTATACGCATCAACCGGATGAACCGTAATAAAATTCAACGAGGAAGACCGACTCGTGATGCGATGAAAGTTCTTTCGCCGAGGCGAGACCGATGACCCCGGCGCCTCCGATCCCTTTGGGCCTGGGGACACCTTGCGGCAAGGTGTCCCCACATGTCCCCGGAACCGACTAAAAGTGCGTCAGGGGCGGTTTTCCGACCGGATAAACATTGAAGCCGATATCGAAGCAGCGGCGGTGGTCCAGGATGTTCCGGCCGTCGAAGATAAAGGCGGGTTTGGCCATGCTATCAAAAATCTTCTGGAAATCGAGATTACGGTACAGGTCCCACTCGGTCAGGAGGGCGATGGCGTGGCAGCCTTTCGCGGCGCGGGATGGATCCTCGACATAATGGACCTGGCCCTCGATTCCTGTCAGGTCGGTGCGGGCGTTTTTCAAGGCCTTCGGGTCGGAGACGACGATTTCGGCCTGTTCCTCGAGAAGCCGCCGGGCGATGAAGATCGCGGGGCTCTCCCGGGTATCGCCCGTGTTCGCCTTGAAGGCGAAACCCCACAGGCAGATCCTCTTCCCGGCCAGGGTGTTGAACATGGCCCCCAGCATGTTCCGGATGAAGCGCTCCTGCTGGTAGGCGTTGATCGTAACCACGCTCTCCCAGTAATCGGCAACCTCGTCGAGGCCGTAATTCCGGCAGAGGTAGACGAGGTTCAGGATATCCTTCTTGAAGCAGGAACCGCCGAAGCCGATGCTGGCGTTCAGGAACCCGGGACCGATGCGGCTGTCCATGCCGACGGCCCGGGATACCTCGGCGATATCCGCCTCCGCCTTTTCACAGAGGGCGGAGATGGCGTTGATCGAGGAGATCCTCTGGGCGAGGAAGGCGTTGGAAACCAGTTTGGAGAGTTCGCTGCTCCAGATGTTGGAGGTGAGAATCCTCTCTTTTGGGACCCAGCTTGAGTAAATATCCACCAGTGTCTGCCTGGCCTTCAGACCGCTGTCCGTTTCCCGTGAGCCGATGAGGATCCGGTCCGGCTGTTCCAGATCGCGGACGGCGCTTCCCTCCGCGAGAAACTCGGGGTTGGAAAGGATGTCGAAGCAGATGCCGTTCTCCCGGCAGTTCAGGATTCTCTCCATCGCAAGGGCGGTCTTCACGGGAAGGGTGCTCTTTTCGATCACGATCTTGGAGGATTCCGAAAATTCCAGAATCTGGCGGGCGGTCTTTTCCCAGTACTGGAGATCGGCGGCCATCCCGGCGCCGAGGCCGAAGGACTTGGTCGGCGTGTTCACACTGACAAAGATGATATCATTTTCCCGGATTCCCCGTTCGATGTCCGTGCTGAAGAAGAGGTTCTGGCCGCGCGTCGCCTTGACAAGCTCATCCAGACCGGGCTCGTAAATGGGGAGATCGTCGGAGTTCCAGGCCGCGATTCGCTCGGGGTTGATGTCCACCACCGTGACCCGGCAGCGGGGGCATTGGGAGGCGATCATCGCCATCGTGGGGCCGCCGACATAACCGGCGCCGATACAGAGAATCGTCTTTTCAAAACTCATGGCATCCTCGCAGGATTAAGGTTGACGAGATTGTAAAAAGCCCCTAAAAACGTGAATACAAAGCCGTCAAGGTTCATCGGATCACCGTCCGGAAATAAGCGATGGTCTTCTCCAGCCCCTCGGAGAGCGGGATCCGGGGCTCCCAGCCTAATTTTTCGCGGGCCAGGGTGATGTCCGGCCGCCGCTGGATCGGATCGTCCTGGGGAAGAGGCAGGAAGACGATCGGTGATGCGGAGCCCGTCATCCGGATCAGGGTTTCCGCCAGTTGCAGGATGGTAAATTCCTGGGGTGTGCCGATGTTGATTGGACCGGTGAATTCCTCCGGGGAATTCATCATCCGGATCAGCCCCTCGACCAGATCGTCCACATAACAGAAGGAGCGAGTCTGGGATCCATCGCCGTAGACGGTGATTTCTTCCCCTTTGAGGGCCTGTACGATGAAGTTGCTGACGACGCGTCCGTCATGAACCGCCATCCGCGGTCCGTAGGTATTGAAGATCCGGACGATCTTCACGTCCACATGGTTCTGGCGGTGATAATCCATCATCAGGCATTCGGCGGCCCGCTTCCCCTCGTCGTAGCAGCTTCGGATCCCGATCGGGTTGACGCGGCCCCAGTACCCTTCCTGCTGCGGATGGATTTCCGGATTGCCGTAGACCTCGGAGGTGGAAGCCTGGAGGATCCGGGCCTTCACCCGCTTGGCCAGTCCCAGGGTGTTGATGGCGCCCATGACGCTGGTCTTGATCGTCTTGATCGGGTTGTACTGGTAATGGACGGGGGATGCCGGGCAGGCGAGGTTGTAAATCTGATTGACTTCGAGGTAGATGGGGTTGATAATGTCGTGACGGATGCATTCAAAATGGGGATTCCTAAGGAGATGGCGGATGTTGTCCTTGCTGCCGGTGAAAAAATTGTCGAGGCAAAGGACCTCCTGTCCCTCGGCGAGAAGCCTCTCGCAGAGGTGCGATCCGAGAAAGCCGGCGCCGCCGGTGATGAGAATCCGCTTCATGTTGCCTGCCCCTCATGAGAAAAAATGAATCCCGTTGGATCTTTACATTTCCTGCATGCCGCGTCCGGGGTACTTTGTTTTTCTGGCATTTCCTTCACGATACTGCTATAAACCACAGAGCTATTTTATCTGTCAATCAAATTATCATTTTCGCAACTTGTTTTCGCGGAAATCAAGCCTGTTTATGAGAAAAAACCTTCATCAACAAAGGGGTAGCCATCGGGAAAAGGAGGTCCGTGAGGATCCGCCGATCATGGAAAATCCGTTCGGCCGGTCGGAAGAGGGCGGACCCGAAACGGCGGGGACGCTTTATGTGGTGGCCACCCCGATCGGAAACCTGGAAGATATCACCCTCCGGGCGATCCGGATTCTGAAGGAGGTCCGTCTGATCGCGGCCGAGGATACCCGGCGAACAAGGATTCTGCTGGATAAGTATGGGATTTCCACGCCTCTGACCAGCCTCTATGACCAGAATGAGGCGAAAAAAAGCGGGTTCCTCATCGCGAGGCTGCTCAAGGGGGAGGACGTGGCCTACGTCTCGGATGCGGGAACACCGGGGATCTCCGATCCCGGTTACATCCTGGTCCGGGAAGCGGTCTTGCGGGGGATTCGGGTGGCGCCAATCCCCGGGGCATCGGCCCTGATCGCCGCACTCAGCGTGTCCGGCCTGCCGATGGACAGCTTTGTATTTCTGGGATTTCTACCGTCAAAATCGATGCGGCGCAGGAAGTTGCTGGCCTCTCTGCGGGAAGAGGAAAGGACGCTCATCTTTTACGAATCGCCCCATCGGTTGCTTGCGTCTCTGAAGGATATTGCAGCGGTGCTGGGTGACCGCGAAGTGGTCGTGTCCCGGGAGATGACCAAGGTCCATGAGGAGTTCCTGCGGGGACCGGCGGAGGTCGTGACTGCCGGGATGGGGAATAGGGCGGTCAAGGGGGAGGTGACCCTGATTGTGGCCGGCCGGACCGGGGAGATTCCGGAGTGCTCCGACGCCGAGCTCATCCAATGTTGCGGGCAACTGCGGCGGGAAGCTGGAGAAGAACTGTCCCGGCGGGATATGGCGGACCGGATTGCGCAGGAGACCGGTGTCTCTCGGCGGCGGATCTACCGGTTCCTAATATTTCCTTGAACTGTCCGTAGATGTGTGATAACGGTCGCCGTCAGAATGAGAACCCGCGGATGTAAAAGCATAGGGGGACAGATTTAGATCTGTCCCCCTGCATGTGGACCGCTGTTTTGATGGCAGGGCAAGGAGGAGGATGCGGCCGTGGCAGAAGGTTTGTCCGGGGAAGACAGGGAGCGGGTAATGATGATCGAGGGGCGCGTGCTGAGGCCGGAAGACAGGATCCATGACCTTGAGGATCTCCTCGATTCCGCATCCGGGATCCGCGAGAAAAATGTTTCGGAAATGAAGGCCGGACCCGAAAAGATCTATGATCTTGTGGATGTCGTCGAGAGAAAACCCAGAATGGCGTTCGTCGATACGGGGCTTCACGACGAGATCATGAAACGGGCTGCGGAGATTGCGGAAAAGGTCGCCCGGGAGATCATCCCCGATATCGCCGAGCGTGTCATCCGCGAGGAAATCGAAAAGCTGAAAAAGGGCGTGTGAGTGGTTTCGCGCGATGTCGAAAAGTTTTCGTCTTGTTTTGCTTTTGATGGGGTTGATTTTTCTGGCAGGCTGCGCCGGGAAGATTCCTCACATGCTTGTGCCCGATTACGGCAAAAAGGGAACGAGGCTCGTTGCCGTCCTGCCTGTCCGTAACATGGAATTCGATGCCGGCACCGCTTCCGTGCTGCGGGCGAAGCTGATTGAGGAGCTTTATTTCAAGGGTTATCCGAAAATCCCGCCGAAATGGATCGATGAACGGCTGGCTGCCGTCCCCGCAGGCGGGGGGAACCTGTCTCCACAATTGCTCGGTGAGATGCTGAATGTGGATGCTGTTCTCTACACCACGCTGAAGGAAGGTCGGACGTCCGTAACCCTCTTATATTCGCCGGTTACCGTGGATGCGGAGTTTGAACTGAAGAGCGCGAGGACGGGAGAAAGCCTCTGGCGTGTCCATTATCGCGCGGTTCATCGCAACTATGGTTTCTCACGTAAAAGTCTGGAGTTGAAATCCTGTCAGGTCTATGAGCCGGCGATTCAGGAGGTCCTGAACCGCGCCCTGGAAACGCTGCCGGACGGACCGGACGCGATCGGCTCCTGAACCTGAATTTGACCCAGGCAGATATTTTGAAGCATGAACATACCGAATCTCATAACACTGCTGCGAATCATTCTTGTTCCGGTCATCGTCATCCTGCTCATCCAGGGTTCTTTTTTCAAAGCGTTGATCGTGTTTATCGTTGCCGGTCTTTCCGATGCACTCGATGGATTCCTGGCCAGGGTCCTGAAGCAGCAGACCGTGCTCGGGGCCTATCTGGATCCGATTGCCGACAAGGCGCTCCTGGCCAGTTCCTTTGTGACCCTGTCGGTCTTGCACATCATTCCGAGCTGGCTCGCGGTGATTGTCATCAGCCGTGACTTCATCATTCTTCTCGGGATCTCCGTGCTGTCCATCATGTCGATTACCGTGGAAATCCGACCGGCTTTCGTCAGCAAGGTTACGACAGGTCTCCAGCTGATCACGGTCCTGCTGGCGCTGTCTGTCCGGTGTCTGCCCTGCGGTTTCGACGAGATGTGGTCCCTGGCCCTCTACTGGGTCACCGCCTTTTTTACTATCCTTTCCGGCTTGAATTACATGTTGAGGGGCATGGAGCTCATGAATCACGACACAAAAAAATGATATTTGCCTTGACATCACTGTATTTTCTTGTTAGTTAAGTCGCCCTCTCCGATGGGAGAGTCATCCGTAGGCACGTAGCTCAGGGGGAGAGCGCCATCCTGACGCGGTGGATGTCCAGGGTTCAAATCCCTGCGTGCCTACCATTTTAAAATCGCTCTGATTTCTCAAGAGACAGGGCAGGAAGTTGCGTCGGATCGGTAGAAGCGTCTGTCGCGCGCGGCAGGTCTTGATGGGGGCATCAACGCATAGTGCTGATGCCCTTTCTTCATAGGAATCGGGAGATGGCAGATCAGATCAGGATAACCCTGCCGGATGGAAAAGAGGGGTTGCATCCGGCGGGTACCGTCGTCAGGGAGCTCCTTGCAGGTCTGGACGGGGAGAAGTTCCGTTCCACGGTGGCGGCGAAGGTGAACGGCGCTTTGGTCGACCTCGGTCAACTTCTGACCGGAGACGCCGCCGTCGAGCCGATCGACGCCGCATCGCCGGAGGGCCTCTCGATCCTTCGGCACAGCATGTCCCATGTCATGGCCCAGGCGGTCCAGGAGACCTTCGCCGGCGTTCGTGTGGGCATCGGTCCGTCCATTGAAGACGGTTTCTATTACGATTTTGAATACGCCGAAACCTTCACGCCCCAGGATCTCGAGAAGATCGAGGCGCGGATGCGGGAGATTGCCACGGCGGATTGCCCCTTTGAACGCCTTGATGTGGGCCGCGAAGAGGCGGTCGAGCTCTTTCAAAAGAAGGGGGAAAACTACAAGGTCGCGTTAATCAACGATCTGCCGGCGGATGTGAAGACGGTCAGCCTTTATACCCAGAACAGCTACGTCGATCTCTGCCGCGGACCCCATGTCCCCTCGACGGGGATGATCCGCGCCTTCAAGCTCCTCAATGTGGCGGGCGCCTACTGGCGGGGGGACGAACGCAACAAAATGCTCCAGCGCATCTACGGGACCGGTTTCGCGACGCAGGAGGCGCTTGACGAACATCTTCGGCTCCTGGAAGAGGCGAAAAAGCGGGACCACCGCCGTCTCGGCCGGGAATTGGATCTGTTCCAACTCAACGATGAGGCGGGGCCGGGGCTCGTCATCTTCCATCCGAAGGGGGCCCTTCTCCGGACCATCATCGAGGACTGGGAGAGAAAGGAACACCTCAAGCGGGGTTACGACCTCGTCATCGGTCCCCAGATCCTCAAGGTCGATCTCTGGAAGCGGTCGGGCCACTTCGATCATTACCGGGAGAACATGTACTTCACCGAGGTGGATGAACAGACCTACGGGATCAAGCCCATGAACTGCCTCTCCCACATGCTGATCTACAAATCGAAGATCCGTTCCTACCGCGACCTGCCGCTGCGCTATTTCGAGCTCGGGACGGTTCACCGCCATGAAAAGGCGGGGGTGCTCCACGGCCTGATGCGGGTGCGCCAGTTTACGCAGGATGACGCCCATATCCTCTGCATGCCGGAGCAGCTCAACGCCGAGATCCGGGCGATCGCCGATTTCGTCGGCTACGCGATGGGGATTTTCGGTTTCGAATATGAGGTGGAACTCAGCACGAGACCGGAGAATTCCATCGGCTCCGATCAGGACTGGGAGCTCGCCACCCGCGCCCTGAGAGGCGCCCTCAAGGACAACGGCATGACCTACGAGGTCAACGAAGGGGACGGCGCCTTCTATGGACCGAAGATTGATTTCAAGTTGAAGGACGCCCTGAAGCGGAAGTGGCAGTGTGCGACCATCCAGTGCGATTTTACGCTGCCGGAGCGGTTCGATCTGAACTACATCGGCGAGGATGGCGAAAAGCACCGACCGGTCATGCTTCATCGGGTGATCCTGGGCGCTATTGAACGGTTCATGGGGGTTTTGATCGAACACCATGCCGGGGCATTTCCGCTCTGGATGTCGCCCGTGCAGGCCGTGCTGGCGACCGTGACGGAGAAGCATATCCCCTGGGGCGAGGAGGTCCGGAAGCTCCTCCTCGATGCGGGCATCCGCGTGGAGGGTGATTTCCGGAACGAGAAATTGGGCTACAAGATCCGCGAGGCGCAGATGCAGAAAACGCCTTTCATGCTCGTGATCGGCGATCGGGAAGCGGCCTCCGGCCAGGTTTCTCCGCGGCAGCGGGATGGAAAGAACCTCGGTTCCATCGATGTGGGGGCGTTTATCGCCCTTGTCCGTGAACAATGTGCACAGTTTCGATAGTTTCTTTGATGTCTGGAGGTGACCCATCGCTAAGGATTTAAGGATCAACCGGGAGATCAGGGCCGTGTCGGTTCGTGTGATCGATATGGAGGGGAAGCAGTTGGGGGTCATTTCCCTGACGGACGCCCTGGCGGAGGCGGCCAAGGCGGGGCTGGATCTGGTGGAGGTATCCCCTACCGCCGCACCGCCGGTCTGCCGGATCATGGATTACGGCAAGTTCAGATACCAGCAGAGCAAGAAGGTTCAGGTCTCCAAGAAAAGCCAGACCGTCATCCAGGTGAAGGAGATCCGTATCCGTCCGAAGACGGAGGCACATGACCTGGAGGTCAAGATCAAACATGTCATCAAGTTTTTGGAGCAGCACAACAAGGTAAAGATCTCCATGATGTTCCGGGGGCGCGAGATTGCCTATACCGACATCGGAAGGAAGATCATGGAGAATATCAAGAATACCCTTGGCGACGGTTGTGTAATCGATCAACAGCCGAAATTAGAGGGGAGAAGCATGGTCATGATCCTCTCGCCGAAGAAGTGAGCGGATCAGCGGCGCCGGATTTCCGGCGGGATGTTCAATGGTGTTATCGTGCCTGGGCCGTGGAGTGGGCTCAGTATCTTAGAATAGGGGTGATGTGATGCCAAAGATGAAGACACATCGGGGTGCCGCGAAGCGATTTTCCGTGACGGGAACGGGAAAGATCAAGAGGAGCAAAGCCAATACCAGCCATATCCTGACGCCGAAAACAACGAAGCGAAAGAGAAACCTTAGGAAATCAGTCATTCTCGACCATGCCAATGAAAAGGCGATGCGGAAACTGATTCCGTATCTGTAGGAGTGAAGAGTGAGGAGCGAAGAGTGTTTTCACCTTACACCTTACGCCTCACATTATTGAGATGAGGAGATAAGCAATGCCGAGGGTAAAGAGGAGTCTGACGGCTCAGAAGAAAAGAAGAAAGGTCCTGAAGGCGGCCAAGGGATTTTTGCTGTCCAGGAGCAAGTTGCTGAGAACGGCTACGGAGGCCGTGAACCACGCAATGGTTTATGCCTACCGGGACAGAAGGGTCAGAAAACGGGAGTTCCGGCGGCTGTGGATCGCAAGGATCAATGCAGCCGCGCGGATGAATGAAATATCTTACAGCCGTCTGATCTTTGGGATTCACAAGGCGGGTGTCGAGATCGACCGGAGGGTCCTCGCGGATCTGGCCGTTCATGATCCCCGCGGATTTTCGGAGATTGCGACCATTGCAAAGGGTGAGCGGCAGGCATGAAGGGAGAGCTTGAGGTCCTTCGGGAACAGGCGGAGACCGAGCTCCGGAAGGCCGGATCGGAAGAGGAACTCCAGGCCATCCGCACCCTTTATCTCGGTCGAAAGGGCCTGCTGACCGGATTGCTCCGCAACATCGCGCGTGTGGCGCCCGGGGACAGGCCCCAGTTCGGCAAAGACTGCAACGAGGTCAAGGAGGCCCTTTCCGCCGGAATCGATGAGGTTCTCGCGGGACTGGCATCCTCCAGAAAGGAAAGGGCCATCCTCCGCGAGAGGATGGATGTCACGCTTCCCGGGAGGGCCGTCCGGCACGGCCGTCTCCATCCGGTCACGCAGATCCGGGAAGAGATCTGCCGAATCTTCGCCGGTCTTGGCTTCTCGGTGGTGGAGGGGCCGGAGATCGAGCTGGATTACTATAATTTCGAGGCGCTGAACATCCCCAGGGACCATCCGGCGCGGGACATGCAGGACACCTTCTACGTCGAAGACAACATCGTCCTGCGAACCCATACCTCCCCGGTCCAGGTCCGGATCATGGAAAAGACAAGGCCGCCGGTACGGATTCTCTCTCCGGGCCGCGTTTATCGCCGCGATTCGGATATTTCTCATACCCCGATGTTCCACCAGATCGAGGGTCTCCTGGTGGACCGCGGAATCACCTTCGGCGATCTGAAGGGGGTCCTGACGGTTTTTCTCAAGCAGATGTTCGGCGAGGATACGGCGCTCCGTTTCCGTCCCAGTTTTTTCCCCTTCACGGAGCCGAGTGCGGAGGTCGATATCCGGTGCGTTATGTGCAGCGGCCAGGGTTGCCGGGTCTGCGGCCAGAGCGGCTGGCTGGAGATCCTGGGGTCGGGCATGGTGGATCCCGAGGTGTTCAAGAACGTCGGCTATGATCCGGAAGAATTTACGGGTTTTGCCTTCGGGCTGGGTCTGGAACGGATCGCCATGCTTAAATTCGGGATATCCGATATCCGCCTCTTTTTTGAAAATGATCTGAGATTTCTGGAACAGTTTTGACGGTTGCGAAATCCATCTTTTACGGATGGGGACACGATGCGGCATCATGTCCCCTCGGCGTCCGTGAAGCGATTCAGAGAAATTCCTTATGCAAGTCAGCTTGAAATGGCTTAAAGATTATGTGGACGTGGATTTGCCACCGGAGGAGCTGGCCGAACGGTTGACAATGGCCGGTCTGGAGGTGGACTCCCTGCGCCGGATCGAACCCGCGTTTAGCGGGGTCAGGGTAGCACGGATCGTTTCCCTCCGGCCCCATCCCCAGGCCGATCAATTGTCCCTCTGTGAGGTTGCCACCGGAGAAGCGACCTATCCCGTTGTGTGCGGCGCAACGAACATCCGCGTCGGCGATATCGTGCCTCTGGCGCAGGTTGGCGCGACCCTGCCGGGTGGCGATGTCATCCGGAGCGCCCGAATCCGGGGCGAGGTTTCCAAGGGGATGCTCTGTTCCGAGGAGGAACTCGGGATCGGCGCTGATGCCGCCGGGATCATGATCCTCCCCCCCGGTTTGTCCCTGGGAAGGGAGCTGGCGGACGCGCTGGATCTGTACGATACGGTTCTCGATATCGGCGTGACCCCGAACCGGTCCGATTGTCTCTCCATCGTCGGCGTGGCCCGCGAAGTGGCGGCCGTTACGGGGAAGGAACTGCGCTACCCGCCTTCCGTTGTGGCGGAAAATGACGAGGAGATCCAGGGGATCACCTCGGTTTCCATCGAGGATCCCGACCTCTGCCCCCGTTACACGGCTCGTGTCATCAAGAATGTCCGGATCGGACCGTCTCCCTTCTGGATGAGGAGGAGGCTGGAGGCGGTGGGCTTGCGTTCCATCAACAATATCGTGGATGTGACCAACTTCGTGATGATGGAGCTGGGGCAACCCCTGCATGCCTTCGATTTCCGTTTCCTCGAAGAGGGCCGGATCGTGGTCCGACGCTCCCGCGCGGGTGAGACCTTTGTATCCCTCGACGAAAAGGAACGGGTTCTGCGGGCCGACACGCTGATGATCTGCGACGGCGTCAAGCCGGTGGCCATCGGCGGGGTTATGGGCGGTCTCAATTCCGAGATCAAGATGGATACGGAGATGATCCTCTTGGAGAGCGCCTATTTCAACCCCTCGTCCATCCGCCGTACCTCGCGGGGACTGGCGATGGGAACCGACGCAGCCTTCCGTTTCGAGCGGGGGATCGATCCCGAGGGGGTGATCCGGGCGCTCGGCCGGGCGGCTGGTCTCATGGCGAAACTTTCCGGAGGAACGGTTTGCCGGGGGGTGATCGATCAGTACCCCCGGATCGTCGCGACCGCAAAGGATATTCCCCTGCGCTTGAATCGCATCCGGGATATTCTGGGTGTCGCGGTTGAAGACGCGGATGTGGTGCGGATCCTCAGAAACCTGAAGATGACGGTCGAACCGGCAGGGGAAGGAACCTTCCGCGTTACGCCTCCAACCTGCCGGGTGGATATCGCCCGGGAGATCGATCTCATCGAGGAGATCGCCCGGGTGCACGGATACGACCGGGTGCCCGCGACCCTTCCCGCCGTTTCGGTGATCGCCGGGGTTGCGGACGGGAAAAGTACGGTCGAGGCGCGGGTCCGTGAGATCATGACCGGCGCCGGTTATCAGGAAGTGATCAATTACAGTTTTGTCTCTCCGGATGCCGTCGATCAACTCGGCCTGCTCGAAACGGATGAGCGGCGCCTGCATGTCAGGATCCGGAATCCCCTGACGGAAGAGCAGGAGGTGATGCGGACCACCCTGGTCCAAAGCCTTCTGTCCAATGTCCGGAGAAACGCCGATGTCGGCTGCTTCGATCTGAAGATCTTTGAAACGGGCCGAACGTTCATCCGGCAGGGGGAGGGGAAACAGCCCCGGGAACACAACCGCGCGGCTTTTCTCATCACCGGCCGGCGATACGAGGACCGATGGCATTTCCAGGGTCTGCAAGCGGATTTTTATGATCTGAAGGGTTGTGTCGAAAATATCCTGGATACCCTCCGGATTGCCGCTCCCTCGTTCCGGGAAGGCGTTCGGGAGACTTTTCTTCATCCGGGAAAATCCTGTGGTGTGTTCGGCGGGGAGGCGCAGATCGGTTTTCTGGGAGAGGTGCATCCGGATGTCCTGGCCCGTATGGATCTGACCGGAACGGTTATGGTGTGTGAACTGGATATGGATTTCCTTGCGGCAAATTATTCCACGAAGGCGGCTTTCCGCAACATTCCCCGGTTTCCATCGAGCTCGCGGGACGTAGCCTTTCTGGTCCGCCAGGAGGTGGCGGCAGGCGAAATGGTGCGGGTGGCGTCAGATTTCCTTGAAGAATTACTTGAAAAAGTTCAAATTTTTGATGTATATGAAAGCGAAAATATCCCTGCGGGGATGAAGAGTCTGGGATTGCGGTTTTCATATCGCGGTGCGGACCGGACCTTGACGGATTACGAGGTGAATGAGGTCCACGCGAGGATTGTGCAGAAGATCGTTCATGCGACAGGGGCATCCATCAGATAAGAACAGACCAAGCTGTAACCATCGGAGGAGGCAGAAAATGACAAAGATCGATATCATTCAGGATGTGTACGAGAAGCTGGGACCGCGGATTTCGAAGAAGGATTCGGCAAGTATCGTTGAGTCCGTATTCGATATCATCAAGGACAACCTGACGGCGGGTGAGAAGATCAAGATTTCCGGTTTTGGAAATTTTGTCGTCAAGGAGAAAAAATCCCGGCGCGGCAGGAACCCGCAGACCGGTGACGAGATTTCCATCTCGGCGCGAAGGGTGCTGACGTTCAAGTCAAGCCAGGTTCTTCGCAAGGCGCTCAACGACTAATCCGGACCGTTCCGCATTCCGAATGCGGCGAACCCGATGCCGGGAATCCGGGACGTCACGCGCGATATTGGGATTGGATGATGAAGGTGTCGATTCCCGATAAGTCCTATTTCCGCATCGGCGAGGTCAGCCGGTTATTGGGTGTTGAGCCCTATGTGCTCCGCTACTGGGAGTCCGAGTTCAAAACGGTCAGGCCGATTCGCACCCGATCCGATCAGCGGCTGTACCGGCATAAGGATGTCGAGGAATTGCTGATGATCCGGAAACTCCTCTACGAGGAGAATTTCACCATCAACGGGGCCAGGAAACAGCTTCATAAGATGCGGGGCGCGGAAGCGGTCGCCGGACGGGACCGGCGGGATGGGCTCCTCGATGAGATCGAGAGAGGTCTGCGCATGATCCGGGAAATCGTCCGTTAGGCAGGCTGTTGACCGGGGGCGCACTCCCGTCAGGGAGGCGCAATAATGTTTAATTTGTTTTGGTACATTACCGGAAAAAACCGCAGGTTTTACAAAACGCCCATCTGGATTATCGGGGGACAGATTTCAAATCTGTCCCCCTCGTTTCCTTTCGCCGTTCAACGTATTCCGGGGACACGTTCCGATCCCTTTGGGCCTGGGGACACCTTGCGGCAAGGTGTCCCCACATGTCCCCGACGCCTCACGGCTTAAGGATATCGGGAGCCTTGCATCCGGGCATCCCGTATCCGGTACGGGACAAGCTTTTGAACAGCCTGCAAGACTTTTTCAACATACCGTTAGATTGCCGCCCGCGGAGTCAATAAAAAAAGGCCGATGGAAACCGCGAAGTTTCAGTCGGCCTTTTTGTTGTGAACCGTGCGAGCCGTCCTGCACATCCCGCCTGCGGAAAAGGGAAGCACACCACCGGCGCTATTTTTTATTTGCCCTCTTGGACGCCTTGAGCGGGTTGACCTTCTGCGTCGCTTCTTTGATCTCGACTTTGAGATGGGTGGCTGTGGGACATTTTCCGGTCCGCCATTTTCCGGCCGGATCCGGATAAATGCGGCAGTATTTGCCCGTAGGGCAATCGATCACCTTGCCGCAACCCTCGCACTTGTCGATGATGACATTGCAGGCGCCCCCGTTGAATCCGCAGCCTTTCTTCGTCATGAAGCCGCACTCGATTCCGTTTTTAATCGTCTGACAAATCATGGTTCTCTCCTCTTTCTTTCACCTGTGGTGGATATGTCGAATTCTAAAAAAACCGACCCACTTCCAAAACCATGTTCATGGCCAAGTCGGGTCGGTCATTCCCTTTCCTTAAAAGCGTGCCTTGCTATCAGAATATGAAAATGATGTCAAGAAAAAACTGCTGATTTCTGCAGCGATGAAAATTATATTTATTACAGCCGCTTGGCGTATTCAAAGTGGTTCTCTTCCGAAGGGGATGCGGATGGATGGCGCTGAGAGATCACTGGTCTCGATCATGCACCATATCTCACCGAAATCGCGAAAAAATTGCTGCACCTTGGGAGGTGAATAGATTGACTTTAGCGGGCCATTCATGTTAGGCAACGCCGACTATGACAACCTCATAACAAGTATTATAAGTCGCGAAAATTGGACGGCTTCGTAAAAAGGCTGCAGGCAAGGCGACGCCTCAATAAGCCTGCCCCTGCGAAAGCAGGGGCAGGATGAAGCGCAACGCAGCATCCGGACTTTTTACGAAGCCGCCATCTATCGGTGGTAAAATCTGCCATCGTGACTCAAGAGTGGGCGCGACAGCGGAGAGTTCATGCGGATTCTGAAAAACCCGCTTTGGCCTCCGGTTTGCGGGTACGGTCCCGGTCATAGCGGTTTGATGATGAAAAGATCGACGCTTCTCGGCATTTTTATTCGTTCGCTGACCATTCAGGTCTCCTTCAACTTCTGGAGGATGCAGAATCTGGGGTTCGCCTTTGCAATGCTGCCCCTGATCCGTCAGCAGGATGGTGATCGAATGCGGATCGCGGCGTTGCTCGCCAGGCATTTGCAGATGTTCAATACCCATCCCTATCTGGTTGCGCCGGTTATCGGCGCCGTGGTGCGGATCGAGGAAGAGGGGCGCATACCGGAGGCGGTTGATCTGAAGAAGGCCCTCATGGGTCCTTACGCGGCGATTGGCGATTCGTTTTTCTGGGGGGCGCTCCGGTCATTTTCTGCCGTCGGAGCCGTGATCGTCGCTTTCACGGGGACCCTTACGGCGCCGCTCGCTTTTCTGCTCCTCTACAGTCCGTTCCATCTCTGGGTCCGGGGAAAGGGTTTTCTCGAAGGTTACCGCCGGGGAAAAAGCGGGATCGACTTTATCCGGGGGCTGGATCTGCCGGGGGCGGCCGGAAGGATTCGTTTCCTGTCGCTTATTCTGATCGGCGTCCTGGCGGCCGTGGCCGTTGAAATGGCCTGCCGCCCCCGGGACTTCCTGCCGGAGATACCGGCGAGGGCGGCAGCCTTGAGCGTGCTCATCCTTTTTTCCCTGGGGGTTCACAAGGGGATCTCCCCGGTGAAGATTTTGTACGGAATGACCCTCTTGTGCATGGTTATTTCTTTCTGATATGGTAGAAACAAGAACGTTTGAAATCACGAACCGGCTGGGGATTCATGCGAGGGTTGCCGCCAAACTGGTGGAAACGGCCCATCGCTTCCAGGCGGAGATCACTCTGGAGAAGGACGGTGTCGAGGTCAACGGGCGGAGCATTCTGGAGATTCTCACGCTCTATTGTCCCCAGGGCAGCCGATTGACAATTCGCGTCGAGGGAGTCGATGCGGGGGAGGCGGTTGCGGCCTTTACCCGCCTGATCGAGGAAAAGTTCGGAGAGACGTGACGTCGGGGTGTTCGAATACGATATCCGCTCTCAAGGGAATATCGGGAATAGAGGATCAGGGATTTCATGGCTGATGATGATCTGAAGAAAACGTTTGTCATGAAGGGGATCGGTGTTTCACCGGGAATCGTCATCGGCAAGGCCTATCTTTTCGATCGTCTGGATGCCCAGGTTCCCTTTTACAAGCTGAGCGATCCGGGGCTGGTGACCGGGGAAATTCGGCGTTTTCGGAAGGCCCTGCGGGAATCGGAAAAACAACTCCTCGAATTAAAGAACAGACTCGGCGATCTGGGCGGCGGGATGGAGCCGCTCTATATCATCGATGTCCACATCATGATCATGCGGGATCGGAAATTCATCGATCTCACCCTTCAGAATATCCGGGAGATGTGCGTCAACGCCGAATGGGCCGTCCGGATGACGGTGGACAAATACCGGGAGATCTTCGACCGGATGGAGGATGACTATCTCCGGGGTCGCATCAGCGATATTCAGTATGCCGGGCAGCGGATTCTCGCGAATCTCGTAGGAAAAAAACGGGCGTCGATAGACATGGAGGAAGGGATCGTCATAATCGCGGCCGACCTCTCGCCTGCCGATACGGCGCAACTGAAAATCGACAAGGTGCTCGGGTTCGCCACGGACATCGGCGGGAAAACCTCCCATACCGCGATCATCGCCCGGTCGATCGCGATCCCCGCCGTGGTCGGTCTGGAGAACATCACCCGGGCCGTTCGTACCAACGATGAGATCATCATCGACGGTTCCGCCGGCGTTGCCATCGTCCATCCCGATCCGGAGGTCCGCAAGCGCTACCAAGAGAAGAAAAGGCTGTATGAGAAGGCCCAGGACGATCTGCTGGATTACGCTGGTCTGCCGGCCGTGACGAAGGACCATTACCGTGTGGAGATCGGCGGCAATATCGAATTCATCGAGGAGATCCCCTCTGCGATTCTCCATGGCGCGGACGGGATCGGGCTTTACCGGACGGAATTCATCTACATCAACCGGGAACGGCCTCCCGACGAAGAGGATCACCTTGCCAACTATCGATCCGTCGTCGGCGTCAAGGGTCTTTCCTGGGCGACCATCCGCACCTTCGATCTGGGCGGCGACAAGTTCTTTCCGGACATGAAACCTTCCCGCGAACTGAACCCTCAACTGGGGTTGCGGGCCATCCGCTTCTGTCTGAAGGAGGTGGAGCTCTTCAAGGTTCAGCTCCGGGCCATCCTCCGGGCGAGCGTTCTGGGAAAGCTCCGGATCATGTTCCCGATGATTTCCGGGATTGAGGAGATCCGCGCGGCCAAACGGATCTTTACCGACGTGAAAAATGAGCTGCTGGCCAAGGGGACGGAACTGGGAACGGAGATCGAAATCGGGATCATGATCGAAGTCCCGTCCGCCGTGATTGTAGCAGAGGAGTTGGCAAGAGAAGTCGATTTCTTCAGCATCGGGACGAATGACCTGATCCAGTATGTCCTCGCGATCGACCGGATCAATGAACGGGTCACCTATCTCTATGAACCCCTCCATCCGGCTGTTCTGCGCCTGATCCAGCAGGTGGTGGATGTCGGTCACAAGGCGGGAATCCGGGTGGCGATGTGCGGGGAGATGGCGGGAGAACCGGCCTATACCATGATTCTGCTGGGACTGGGACTGGATGAGCTGAGCATGAATCCGCTGGCCATTCCCCGCGTGAAGAAGATCATCCGGGGGGCGACGTTGAAAGAGTCGAAGGCCCTTCTGAACAAGGTGATGAACTTTTCTTCTACCGCGGAAATCCGGGCATTTGTCGAAGCGACCATGCGAAGGCGCTTCCCGGAGGAGTTCCTGGCGAACGGTCAATAGTGAGAGAGAATATGTCCATTCTGTCGGTTATCCGATCATTGACCACTGAGATCGGCGTTTACCATTCGGGGAGTCTCTACCGGGAGGAGAATTTCCCCCTCTACTGGCTGGTCCGGAAGGTGCTCTCCAAGGTTGTGATCTCCGACCCCCCGGCGGAAGGGCTGAAATCGCTCTCAGAGAAGGGCGTCGTCGTCTATGCCGTGAAGAATAAAAGCCAGCTCAACAGCCTGATTCTCCACGAGCTCTCGATGCGGAAGGGGCTCCCCCGGCCCGCTTACTGCCACGGCATCAACATGATCACCTGGCAGCCGTTTCCGATGGCCCTCCGGGTGATCCTGTCTCATATTTTCCACCGGATCTTACGGAAAACCGCCGTCCATTCTACCCGGATGGATCACCTGAAACAACTCACGTTGGAGGGAAAGACCTCCATCATCCATCTCGGAGAGTCCGAGCTCTTTGAAAACCCCTTTGTCGAGGAGACCCTTGACCGGTTGCTGGAAGCCCAGGAAGCGTCCGCGGCGCCGATCTATCTCTGCCCCGAATTGATCACCTACGGAAGGAGGCGGGAGAAGGAGGAAGAGAGCCTGATCAACATCCTCTTCGGTCAGAGCGATACAACGGACCCGCTGCGCCGGGTGATCACCTTTCTCCGATATGCCAACAAGGCCTCCGTCATCTCCGCCGAGCCGATTAATCTCAAGGAGTATTTGAAGGCCGGGGGGACGCTGACCCGTGATGAGCTCATCCGGCAGCTCCGCGGGGAGCTGATCGCCCGGATCGATGAGGAGAAGGCGACGATTGTGGGGCCGCTGCTGAAATCCCGGGAAGAGATCATCGGATTGGTTCTCAGGGACAGGATTCTCGTGAACTTCATGGACGAGACGGCGTCAAAGGCGAGAAAGGCGAAGAGGGATTTCGCCGCGGTCCGGAAGGAGGCGAGAAAATATTTGGAGGAGATCGCCTCCGATTACAATGAGACCTTTGTCGAGATCTGGGCCATGCTTCTGACCTGGCTCTGGAACAACATCTACGACGGCGTGGTTGTGGACGGTGAGGGAATCGCAAAGATCCGGCAGGTGTCCAAGAAGATGCCGTTCGTCATCATACCCTGCCACCGTAGCCATATCGATTATCTCCTGCTCTCCTACATCTTCTACAAGAACAACATCCAGATGCCGTTCGTGGCGGCCGGGACCAACATGTCCTTCTTTCCGATGGGTTATATCTTCCGGAAATCTGGGGCCTTCTTTCTGCGGCGGAGCTTCAAGGGAAACGAACTCTACGCCGAGGTCTTGGCCCGGTACGTCAAGGTACTCCTGAAAGAGGGGCTGCCGCTGGAGTTCTTCATCGAGGGGGGCCGCAGCCGGACGGGGAAGATGGTCATGCCCAGATACGGGCTCCTCTCCATGATCCTCCAGGCCTTTCAGGAGAAGGCCTGCGAAGATCTGGCGGCGATTCCCGTCTATATCGGTTATGACCGGGTGATCGAGGAGAAGGCCTATCTCAAGGAGTTGGGCGGTGCTCCCAAGGAGAAGGAGAAGACGACCGACATGATCCGGAGCAGTAAACTGCTTCGGAAACGATACGGGCGCGTTTACATGAATGTCGGGGAGCCGATCCTTCTCAAATCCTACCTGGCCGTCCAGGGAAAGCCCATCGAGGAGATGACGGTCGCAGAACGGCAGAGCCTCTACCGCCGGATCGGTTACACGATCGTCAGGGCAATCAACAAGGTGTCCGTGGTGACCCCGTTCGCCCTGACCTCATCGGGACTCCTCTGCTATGACCGGCGGGGCATTTCGCTCGGAGAGCTCCGGGATGTTCTGGCGCTTTTTTTCGATTACCTCTCATCACGGAAGGTCTCTTTCGCGATGACCTTTGCCGACCGGGAAAAGGCTGTCGGCGAGGCGTTGAACCTCTTCGACCAGTCGGGGCTCATTTCCCGCATGGGGGCGGAGGACGAAGAAGAAGAGGAGGTAGAGGAGATCGTCTATTCCCTCGAGGATGACAAGCGGATGAACCTCGAATACTACAAGAACAACATCCTCCATTATTTCCTCCCCGTCAGCTTTGTGGCGACCTCCATCCTGGCGAGCCCGGAGGATATGGTTCCCGTCAATCGGATCCGGGATGATTATGCCTTTTTCAAGCGACTTTTCCGGCACGAATTCATCTTTGACGATCAGAAGGATGATCTCGAGGAGATTACGGAGACCCTCTCCTACCTCCGGGATCGGGGGATGATCGCCGGTTTCGACAAGGAAGATAAGGCGTGGGTCGAGGTGAAAGGCCGCGGGAGGACCAACCTCCTTCCCTTTGCGGGACTCATCCACAACTATATGGAATCATACTGGGTGGTCGTCCGGGGGTGTTATTATCTCCGGAAGGGGCCGAAGGCGGAAAGGGATTGGCTGAAAAACATTCGCGGTCTCGGGGAGAGGATGTACCGGAAGGGCGAGATCCGCCGGGCGGAGGCGCTCTCCCAGTCCAATTACCAGAGCGCGATCCGCTACCTGCAGGATGTGAACATCATCTCCGTGACCGAGGTGTCGGACAAAGCGGAAAAGAAATTTACCACGCGATACGCCCTCGCGGAAAACAAGGTGCAGATGGAGTCCTTCCGCCGCAGGCTGTTCAAATTCCTGTAGGGATTTTTTTTAAAGGCAGGATTGATTGACCGGTTTGACACCATCAACGCCCACGTTGCGCGGGGCCATCCCCTTGATCCGAGAGTGACCCCGCTCTTATCTTGGGTAACCGAACGGGACAGCGGTTATGAGACCTTTATTGAAAGATATCCAAACTTTGTCATTCCCGCTTCCGCAGGAATGACTTTTTTTCGAGTTCCAGGCAAAATTCAAAGGTCTCGTTATTTCTTTCCCCGGATGGAGTAGAGCGCGGATCGTCCCCGATAAACGGCGGTGTCTCTGGACGCCGACTACTGGCTCTCCAGCGTCTTCAACAGGACAAGCGCCGCGTCAATGACCTCCGGCCCGATGCCGTCTCCTGGCAAAATTGCGATATCAAAGAAATTTCCCCGTTGTCGGATGCGCCTGTATCGCTCTTTCCCCGTCGACCGGACCCTGGTTTCCCTTCTGTCGCGGGTATTTTTGCCGATTCGTCTTTCTGCAAGGATTTTCCTTTATGATTGCCGGAGGAAACAAAAGCCGGGGATTGAAGATCCCCGCAGCAAGCTTCGGGGATGACCAGGAGACGGATTCAACGGTCATTCGGGCCTATAGGGCAGCCGAGGCTCCGGGGATCCCTGAAGAGGTTTTTGTTCTCATCCACCCGGTTCTGGAAACAGATGTTGACCGAACCTTCCGGCCCGCCCTGGAACCAGTGCTCAATGCCGGGGCGGACGGTGTACTGCTCGCCGGGATTCAGGCAGACTTGCTGCCGTGCGGTGTAAAACGGCTCCTTTCCAGACGGGATCAGCATGTCGGAATCGGTTGCCTCGCCTTTGATGTACACCTTTGTTTGTCCGGAGAGGACCCGGAGGG
>Ga0247841_10000566_pt1 | contig 94784 bp, 84 predicted proteins | sample LaCruzMarch2015__2_FD_192410 | JGI IMG/M metagenome (GOLD analysis project Ga0247841, IMG submission 192410) | Freshwater microbial communities from meromictic Lake La Cruz, Castile-La Mancha, Spain - LaCruzMarch2015_18m | ecosystem: Environmental > Aquatic > Freshwater > Lake | place: Spain...
GATTCGCGGGAATTCCTCATCTTCCCTCGCGGTACTACCGCGCCGCGGCGGCTCCGGCGGCTGCGGCGCGCCATGTCCGCCTTCTCGCGGCCGTCGATCCGGAGGCTGAACGCGCAACCGGAGGGAAGGGGATGGTCATGCGAGGGCATTGGGTTGGCGGCGCCGATCACCATCGCCATCAGGGGGATGGAGCAGATGATGAAGGCCGACGCTCCGGCCCGGTGAGTCCGGACGACGGGCCTGTGGCAGTCGCTCGCGTGCCCCCGCCGCCGCAGGCGGCGGGGGCGCCTGCCGCAGCCTCTCGAATCACCGTCGTTGGCGGCGCGCCCGCGCCGGGTCGCTGCCGGCGCCATCGACTCAGGAAGAGCAGCACCTGCGCGAAAGAAACGTGCGACGTGGGGAAGTGCACTCGCCCAAAGTCGTGTATCGGCCCTTCCTTCCGGCACACATGGATGTGAGGAAGACACCAGTCTGTCTCGGGATGCCAATGCCAAGCGACTATCTCGGCGTCCGCCAGGTCATCGTCCAGACATAAGGTGTAGTAGTACTTGTCTATCACGACCTGCCATGCTCGTCCGGAAGGAGCGTTGCGCTTCGCGCCTGATTCCAGGCCGCGACACCCGAGAGGACGAGCATGTAGCGCACGGCTGGGGTGTCGGGCAGTCGATGGGCCTCGGCGGCCTCGAGAAATGCGTCAGCGGACATGCTCAAGTAGCGCTGGGCCAACTCTTCGAGCTCAGCGTGCAACTCTTCCTTCGTGCGCTCGCACGGTCTCACGACGTTCGCCGTTGGCATGGTGTTCCTTGAGTCCTCTTCCTGCTTGCGATGAGAGTCCACTGGTCTCACGGCTCGATGACCAGACCCGCATGCTCCTACGCTTCCAGTATCGGCACTTGCGGCCGATTCTCAAAACCGTCAAGGAGCTACCCTGCTCACGCTCGCCCCCCTCGTCCCCACTCAGCGTCTCGCGCACTCAACCGCAAGAGAGCGCCAGCCACTCGTCGTCACGCTGCCCGCCATGAAACCGTGGTCGATCGAGATACAGACCGCGCCTTGACTGGCCCATTGACAGCCTCACAGGCCGACCGGCGCGCCGGCGACTGTGGGCTCGGCGGTCGGAGGGGAATCCCTCGCTGCAGCGTCGAGATGCGCGGCCGGCCCTGCGCCATGACCGGTTCTTCGGGCAGCCCGCGGACGCGGCGGGCGAGGGAGTGACCGGCGGCAGGGATGCACCCTGACACACAGGGGGTCGATGGGGGATAGGTGGCGCGCACGGCAGGACTCGAACCTGCGGCCTTCGGTTCCGTAGACCGACGCTCTGATCCAACTGAGCTACGTGCGCAACGGGCTGAAAGTATACCCGAAAACGGGGGCGTTGGAGAACCCGGCGTTCAGCGGCCGCCGGGCGAGAAGCGCGCGACCAGCTCGTCGTCCTCCACCTCGCCGGTCTCGACGAAGCCGAGCGACAGGTACAGATCGCGCGCTACGGAGTTGCCCGGCGAGTAGCTCAGCGCACACGAGCTGCAGCCCCCGCTCTCCAGCAGGCGGCGGGTGAGGGCCTCGACGGTGGCGCGGCCGTAGCCCTTTCGCTGCCGCGCCTGGTCGATCACGAGGCCGCCGATCCAGCCGCTCTGGTCGCCGGGGTCGACCGCCCACATCACGAAACCGGCCACCTCGTCGCCGGCGTACACGGCCAGCGGGTGCCACACACTGCCGTAGTGGCAGAGGCAGAGGTAGCGCGCGACCGGTGAGACGAAGTCGCGCTGCCCGGCGGCGACCTCGAGGTCGGCGCAGGCCCGCCAGTTGTCGGCGTCGATGTGGCGGAGCTCGATGAAGGATGTCACGACGGCCTCGCGTGAGTGGAAGGTGCTGGCGGAGAAGCCGGGATTCGAACCCGGGAAGGAGCTTAACACCCCTTAACCGCTTAGCAGGCGGTTGCCTTCAGCCACTCGGCCACTTCTCCGCGCAGGGCGGGCGCCCTTGGGCGCCGCGGTCACCTAGTGTACCGCATGAGGGCGGGCGCCGGAACCGCCGCCCGCCGCCCGCGCCGGAACCGCCGCCCGCCGCCCGCGCCGTCGGCTATCATTGCCCCGCACAGTCTCATCGGCAGCGGGGCCAACAGGGGAGGGGCGCGTGGACATCGCCGGTCTTGATCCAGGAGTCGTGGCGGAAGTAGAACGGGAGACCAGCGAGCTGCTCAGCCGGCTCATCCAGATCGACACCAGCAACCCGCCCGGCAACGAGACGGCGGTCGCCGGATTCATGGACCGCTGGTTCCGCGAGGCCGGCCTGCACGGCGAGATCGTCGGCGAGCCGGCCGACCGGCGCAGCTTCGTGCTGCGCCTCGAGGGGCAGCGGCCGGGGCCGTCACTGCTGCTGCTGGCCCACGAGGACGTGGTGCCGGCCAACGCCGCCGACTGGCAGACGCCGCCCTTCTCCGGCCTCATCAAGGACGGCTACGTGTGGGGCCGCGGCGCCATCGACATCAAGAACCTCGTCGCCGCGCACGCCGTAGCGGTCAAGCGCCTGGCGGCGGCCGGAGCGCCGTTCGCCGGCGCGGTGACGTATGCCTGCACCGCCGACGAGGAAGAGGGCACTGTGGGCGGCGCCCGTTGGCTCGTCAAGCACCGCCCGGATCTCATGCGCTGCGACTACGTGATCAACGAGGGCGGCGGTCACTTTCTCGAGCACGCCGGCGGGCGCGTCTATCTGGTCGAGAGCGGCGAGAAGGGCACGGCGCAGTTCCGCCTCGTCGTGCACGGCGAAGCCGGGCACGCCTCGGCGCCGCTGCGCCGCGGCAACGCCGTGGTCTCCGCGGCGCAGGTCGTCGAGGCGCTTGTGGCGCACGAGCTGCCGGTGGTCGTCGATGGGTCGTCCCGGGAGCTCGTCGAGCTCCTCATCGACGACCCGGACCTGCGCGCCCGCCTGCGCGACCCCGCCGCCGCGCGCGGCGCCCTCGTCGAGCTGGCCGCGCGCGCCCCCCGGCTCGCCGACATGATCGAGCCCCTCTACGGCTTCGCCTTCTCGCCGACCATCGTGCAGTCCAACAGCGTCGCCGTGAACGTCTACCCCACCAGGGTCGAGCTCAGCATCGACTGCCGCATGCTGGCCGGTCACGACGAGGACGAGGTCGAGGCCGAGGTGCGCGCCGCCCTGGCCGGCGTCGAGGCCAAGTGGGACCTCGAGTGGATCGGCGTGACCCGCGGCAACGCGTCGCCGTACCCCACGCCGCTCGCGGACGCCATCCGCACCGTCCTGCTGCGGCACGTGCCGGGCGCCGAGCTGGCCAACAGCCACTCCGTGGGCTTCACCGACTCAAACTGGTTCCGCGCCGCCTACCCTGAGATCGTGGCCTACAACTTCGCCCCGCACATCGTCGAGAGCTACGACGAGGTGACGCCGCGCTACCACAACGTCGATGAGCGCATCCACGTGCGCGACCTCGCCTTTCAGGCGCTGTTCGCGGAGCGCGTCGCGCTGGAGCTTCTCAAGTAGCTGTCGCGGATCGCCGAGGTAGATCTCGTGATGCCGGCGTTTCAGGCGATCGGCCAATCGACCTCGGTGAGAAGCTCGGCATCCGGCGTCGCGCCCGGCTCGTTCAGGTAGACCTCGCGGGGCGCCCCCGCGGGGCTGCGGCCGTTGTCCGTCATCCATTGCTTCAGAGCGGTGTAGGCCTGGCCGACCCCGGGGTAGGGCCCGACGTGCATGGTCGTCGCGACGCGCCCGCCGGAGATCTCCTCGAGCGCGACGTCCTCGCCGCCGGTCGCGCCCGGCGCCACCGGCATGCAGATGACGATCTCGTACTCGTCCTCGCAGGTCTCGGGGTAGAGAATGAACGGCGGACCTGCCCACTGGGCGCCGGTCTTCGCGGCGTGCTCCGTGAGCACGTCGAACCCGGCGCCGATGCGCTCGCCGATCGTCGGCATCGTCACCCGCATCCGATGGGTGAGCGCCATCTGCGGCGCCAGCTCTTTCTCGCTGACCTCGTAGGTCATCTCATTCCTCCTGCGTCGTGCCATCCATGGGCCAGTCGTTGCAGCGCCTTCCTCCTTTCGCGGGGGGATTCGCTACCAGTTCAATACGGCCGGGCGGCGAGCGCCACGGCGACGCTCGCCGCCATGATAACGGCTTGGACGCCGATGCCCCAGGCACGGCCGGAGCGCCCGTGCGGAAAGCTGTCCCAGTGGCTGGGGAAGAACTTGCGCGCGTGCTTGCCGCGGACGACGGCGATCAGCACGTCCCAGTCGGGGGCGCCGCTCACCAGCCCCATGAACGCCATCCAGAACGGCATGCCGAGCGCGAACCAGGCGAGGAGCCAGGCGGCGAGGCTGGCGGCGAAGTCGCAGCAGCCGTAGACGACGGGGTGCCTCGAGACCGTGTAGTCCCAGTGCGGGATGAGGTCCATGACCACGTGCGCCAGTACGACGATGGGGAGGACCAGCCACCACGGCCCGCCGATGGCGGCGGCGATGGCGAGACCGGCGAGGACGTGCGTGCTGACCCACATGGCGGCGTGAGCCTACGGCACGGGCGGGCGCGGCGCCAGCGCCGCGGCGGCGGCTCCCCGCGCGGCGGCAGGGTCCGCCCGGCCCGCCGGACCCACCCGGCCCTCCGCGGCGACCCCGGCGGCTGCGGCGCGGGGTAGTACGAATCGGTAAGATAAGAAAAGGGCCTTTCCTTATCTTACCGATTTGCGGCATGCCGCCGGGACCGCCTTGGCCGCCGGGCCCGCCGGCGGGCGCATGGTTGAGAACGGCAGAATCCGTTGAGGGTACTTCCAACGATACCGTTGGAAGTACATCCCACGGAATCGCCAACGGAGAACGGTTGCACAGTGACCATGCCGGGGCCGCCCGCCGCCCGCGCGCGGCCAGCCCCGGCGGCCCCCGCGGGGCCGCCCGGCGCCCGCCGCCCGCCGGCGGGCGTTCCGCCGGCCTCCGCGGCGCCCGCCGGCGCCGGCGTACGCATAAAGACGCCCACACGGGGTAAGATGCACAAAGCGAACCGAAGGAGGGCTCGGATGAAGAAGCTCGTGTTCCTTGTGTTGATCGTCCTTGCCGGCGTCGGCGGCTACTTCGCCTGGAAGATGCTGAAGGGCGATGGCTGCTGCGGCTGGGGCGGCGACAAGACCGATCCGTGGAGCAGCTACACGCCGCCGGCCGACGACGTCGTCGCCGACGCCGACGCGGCCGCCTGACCGCTCCAACACGTGCGTACGTAGCAACGGGCGCCGGGCCGCAAGGCCCGGCGCCCGTTGCCGTCTACACGCCGGCAGGCGCGGCTCAGATGCGCAGGTACGAGTCGGCGTACAGCGTCGCGTTCTCGAGCATGCGGTAGGTCTTGAACAAGTGGACCTGAGCCTCATCGCTCTTGTCGACCAGGCCCTCGTCGAGCTCTTCCATCGCCTCGACCGCGTCGTAGAGCGCCACCACGAGCTTGCCGATGGCGGAACCCGTGTCGCGCTGTTCGACGATGCGGATCCATTCGTTCTGCGCACTGTCGAACGGATCGGCGATGGCGCTATCGAGGCCGCCGGCCATGAGCATCACCAAATAGGTGCGATTGACCAGCGAACGGATGTCGTCGGGGCAGCCGTTGGAGATGTTGGAGAGCCCCACTGTGGTGGTCGGGGCCGGGTCGCCGAGCTGTTTGAAGATACGGATCGCGTCGATCGTCTCATGGGCGACGTCCTGGTTGCAGGTGACCGTGAGCACGAGGGGATCGAGCAACACGTCGGGAGCCGCGATGCCGGCGGCCTCGGCCGCCGGCAGCAGCGCCTCCATGGCGATGCCGGCGCGGCCGTCGGCCGTGGTGGGGATGCCGTCCACGCCCATCGTCAGGGCGATCACGCGGGCGCCGTACTTCGCCGCAAGCTGCATCACGCTGTCGAGGCGCGCGGGGTCGGCGGAGGCGGAGTTGAGCATGGCCTGGCGCTCGCACACCTTGAGCCCGGCCTCCATCGCCGCCAGGTTGGTGGTATCGAGCGACAGCGGGACATCGACGACTGCTTGCACGGCCTCGACGATCCAAGGCATGACCTCGTGGCCCTGTTTCTTCTGCGGGCCGATGTTGAGGTCGAGGACGCCGGCGCCGGCCTCGACCTGCGCCAGAGCCATGGCCTGGATGGCCTTCGCGTCGCGAGCCTCGATGGCCGCCTTCACCGGCGGCGCGATGATGTGGATGTTCTCACCGATGATGAGCACCGGTGGCCTCCTTCCCCTGGGTATGGTCCAGCACCGTGTCGACGACGGGAGCCATGGCCAGTTTGAGGCGGCTGTCGTCGGGAAGCTGGAGGATAGGCCGGCCGGCGGCGTCGAACGCCGCGACCAGCGGGTCGTCGGGCAGCACGGCCAGGAGGTCCAGGCCGTGCTCCGCGATAGCGTCGCGGATCTCCGGCGTGAGGCCCCCGGCGGCGCGGTTGACGATCAGGTAGTGCTTGCCGACCTTGGTGTGGAGCTCCGTCAGAAGGGCGGCGATGCGCCCCGCCGTGGTGATGCCCCGCACCGTGGCGTCGCTGACGATGAGCAGCACGTCCACGTCGCGGGTGGTGCGCCGCGAGAGGTGCTCGAGGCCCGCCTCGTTGTCGATGACCACCCACGGATAGCTGCCCGCGATGGTGTCGATGATGGCGCGCAGCATGTGGTTGGCGGCGCAGTAGCAGCCGGGCCCCTCGGGCCGGCCCATGGCCAGCAGATCGACGCCGACGCCCTCGACGACGCTCGAGTCGATCTCGTAGTCGAGCAGGTCGCGCTTGGCGATGCCCGCCTCGAGCAGGTTGGCGCGCGCCTTCTCGCTGGTCTCCTCGCGGACGTCGCCGACGGTCTTCTCGAGGGGCAAGCCGAGGACGATGTTGAGGTTGCTGGCCGGGTCGGCGTCGATGGCCAGGATGGGGCCGGCCTGGCCCTCCGCCAGGCGCCGGATGAGCAGCCCGGCCAGGGTCGTCTTGCCGGTGCCCCCTTTGCCGGCGATGGCGATGGTGGTGGTCATCGTGTGGGCCTCCGTATCATGTGGTCGCCTGCCGGGCGTCCGCGCCGGCGCCGCGCTTCCGGAGCGCCGCCACGACGCTGGGAAAGTCGCTGAGGTCGGTGTGCGGCAGGAAGAGCGCCGACGTGTACTCGTCCATGAAGGTGTTGTCGGCGCTCAGCTCGAGGTAGGTCATCCTGGCGGCCACGTCGAGGACGTCCTGGCGGATGCTCACGCACAGGAGCGCCGCGTAGGCGCCCTGAGCGCTGGTGTTGCCGAGGAACTTGAAGCGCTCCACCGGCTGGTCGGGGAGCAGGCCGATGCGGATGGCCTTCTCGATGTTGATGTACTGGCCGAAGGCGCCGCCGATGAGGATCTCCTCGACGTCGGCGAGGTCGACGCCGACGCTGCGGCACAGCACTGCGAAGCCGGCGTAGATCGCCGCCTTGGCGCGGATCAAGCTGCTGATGTCCGACTCGGTGAGGGCGATGTCGCGCTCGGCGCCGCCTTCGCCGGCGCGGCACACAACGTACTCGGGCACGCCGTTGCGCACGCGTATGCGGGCGGTCGGCGCCTCGAGGTCCAGGTGCCCCGACTTGTCGAGAAGGCCGCTCACGAAGAGCTCGCCGAGAAGGTCGATGAGGCCGCTGCCGCAGATGCCCACGGCCGGGGCGTCGTTGACAGTGCGAAAGGTGGGCTCCCAGGTGGCGTCCGAGACATAAACGTCCTCGATGGCGCCGGGAGAGGCGCGCATGCCGTCGCCCACGCCGCCGCCCTCGAAAGCGGGTCCGGCGGAACAGGCGCACGAGAGCAGCCAGTCCTTGTTGCCCAGCACCATCTCCCCGTTGGTGCCGATGTCGATGAAGAGAGTCAGCTTGTCGGTGGCGAACATCCCCGAAGAGATGACGCCGGCGGTGATGTCGCCGCCCACGTAGCTGCCCACCGACGGCATGATGTGGACGCGCGCCAGCATGTTGGCGCGTAGGCCGAGCTCGCCGGCCTCCAGCTTGGGCGGCGCCGAGAGCGTGGGGATGTACGGCTCGGCGCGCAGGTACTGCGGGTCCAGGCCGAGCAGCAGGTGCGTCATCGTCGTGTTGCCGGCCACCGTCACCTCGTGGATCTCGTAGAGCTCGATGCGGTTCCGCTTCTGCAGCTCGTCGAGCAGATCGTTGATGGTCTCCACAGCGAGGCTCTGCAGGCGCGCGAGCCCCTTCTTGCGCTTCGCGTAGATGATGCGGCTGATCACGTCCTCGCCGCAGGCGATCTGCTTGTTGTAGGCGCTGGCGGTGTCGATCACGCGCCCGCTCGCGAAGTCGAGGAGGTAGGCGACCACCGAGGTCGTCCCGAGGTCGATGGCGACGCCCATGCTGGCGTGGTGGAAGGCGCCCGGGTAGATGCGGATCAGGCGCGGTGGCAGGTACGTGCCGAACACCCAGTCGCGCATCTCGAGGGTGACGCTGATCTTCCAGTTGGCCATACGCAGGTCCTTGCCGAGGCGGCGCAGCATGGGCAGCTCGGCGCGGACCCCCTCGATGCCGTGCTGCTGGGCCAGCGCCCGCCCCAGGCGGTCGAAGTCGCTGGTGTTGTCGGCCAGGGAGGGCGGTTCGATGTCGAGCTCGAAGGTGCGCACGGCCGGGTTCTGCCGCCAGTCGGAGCCGATCGGCAGCGACTCCGGCTCGGCGACGGCGTGGCCGTGCGGCCGCACCGTCTCGCGCCGCTGCTCTGGCACCTCGACCTCGACGGAGCCGGTGACGTAGGTCTGGCAGGCCACCGTCCACCCGTCAAGGATCTCGGCGGTGGCCAGGCCGGCGTTGCTGCGGCGCTCGACCTCGCCGGACGTCACGCGTACGCGGCAGCGGCCGCAGCGGCCCTGCCCCGCGCACGGCGCCGGCACGTCTAGCTCGCAGAGGATCGCGGCGTCGAGCAGGCTGGTGCCGGCCGGCACCTCGATCGTCTCCCCCGACGGGGAGAAGGTGATCGCGGCCATCGCCGTGCGCCTCGTCGTCGCGGAGGCGTCGCTCACCGCGATCCTCTCGCCGGCGCGTCTTTCATCGCCGCGTCACGCCCCCCACACGTTCTTGAGATAGTTGGGCACATCGACTGCCTCGCGCGGGCCGACCATGATCTCCCAGCCGGGCAGCTCTTCTTCGACCTCGCCCGAAAGGCCGGCGACGAAGCCGGGCAGGACGAGCTTCTTGTGGGTGAGCCGGTCGGCGATGCCGGACGTGGTGACGGTCTTGGCGACCTTCTCGGCGTCGAACTTGCCCGCCGCCCAGGCGGTCAGCACAGACATGCCGTCGGCGTCGGCGACCAGCAGCCACACGGGGACGCCACTGGCCTCGATCTCGCCGGCCACGGTGAAGTAGGTCAGCGAGAAGTTGGTGGTGATGAGGAGCGGGCTGTCCGGCGTCGGCGTGCCGACCTCGTAGAGCTTGGGCTCCATCTGGATGGGCTTCTGGGGGTCGGTGTAGATGTTGAGACGCAGCGTGATGAGCGTGTAGACGAGCGCCGGATCGAAGCCGTCGAGCACCACTACGCCGGCGTACTTGGCGATCGCCGCCGAAGCAGCCGCCGCCTGCTCCGGCACGCTGCCGGCGCCGACGAAGGCGATGATGGGAAAGCCCAGCGTGCGGAAGTTCTTCTTGAGCGCCAGGCGGCGCAGCTGCGTGAACGCGGCCAGCGTCGCCGCCGGCTCGCCGGCGCCCGGATCGAGCACCAGGTCTTCGACTCCGGCGCCGCGCACGTTGTCGGACAGCTCGGCGAGCGCCGACAGGTCGCCGGCCTCGCCGCGGATGACCAGCGGGCAGGAGTGCTTCCTGGCCAGCTCGGCCATGGCCTGCCAGTCGGCGGCTGTGGCGGCGTGGATCAGCGGGCGCTCCGCGCCCGCGACCGTCAACGCCGCCTCCATGGCCGCGGCAGCGGCGCTCATGAGCACCAGCGGCACGCCGGCGGCCTTGCCGCGCACTGTCGTGACGGCGGCGGCGAAGGTCGCCGCGTCGCCCGAAACGTTGTCGACGGCGATGCCGTCGAGGGCGAACGTGAGGCCCACGCGCTCGACCTCGTAGGCGGCGACCGCGGCCGCCGTGTCGGCGAGCGCCGGGTCGTTGTCGGCTACGCGCACGACCAGGCCGGCCGGGTGTACGAACGTCTTCTCATGACGGAACATGACTGTCTCGTTGCCGACCTCGAAGCTGCGCTCGCCGCTGCCCACGGCGACGAGCTTGATGGGCGGCGCCGAGGCGGCCTCGAGGGCCACCTTGGCCTCGTCAGAGACCTCAGGGCACTTGTCGAGCTCGGCGCCCTTCTGGGCGAGCTTCATGGCAAACGCGAGACACGTAGGAAAACCGCACTCTTTGCAGTTCGTCTTCGGCAGGAGCTTGTAGATCTGCAGTCCGGTGAGCGCCATACCGGTCACGCTCCTTTCATGAGCTCGGAGATGCTCTGCCGCATCTGCGCGATCGTCGTGGGGTGGCGCAGGACCAGGATGTCGGCGCCGGAGTGGAGCAGGGCGCTGGCGGTCGCGACCTCCCAGGCCACGGCCCGCGTGGCGTAGTCGCCCCAGGTCCTGGGGACGCCGTCGGCGACCCGCGATTCTTTCTGCCGCCAGGACTCTTCGCCCACCGTGCAGATCATCGGCTGCTGGGTCATGGCGTCGCCCATGAGGGCGGCGAGCCGCAGCCGTTCCATGACCGAGTAGGTGTACTCGATGCCGTAGCCGGCGGCGCCGGTGGTCGGGTCCATGAGCACGCGGTCGAGGCCGAGACCCATGTCGCTGATGAGGATGTTGAGCTGCTTGGCCAGGTTGACGTCGATCGGCGTCTGGCCGACCACGAGGTGGCCGTTGCCGAGCGCTGTCGCGACGATGGTGCGGTAGTTCTTGGCTTCGCAGGTGGCCAGCGCCAGGCGCTCACCCTTGGTCGCGTCGGCGACCGCGACGAGCACTTCGTTGTCTTTGTCGGCCACGCCGGGCCCATACACGATGAGCGGCGCGCCGACGGCGGCGAGCACCTTCTTGACGGTCGCCGCGCACGCCTCGGGAGAGTTGTCGCCCTGGTCGGGGTGAGCGCTGCGCAGCTTGAGGGCGATGAGGTCGGCGCCCAGCTCGACAGCTTTGGCGGCCCAGGCGCCGGCGTCTTTGAGCGTGTCGCCCCAGGCGGCCTGCAGCTCGGCCGGCCAGTCGGTCGGCTCGATGTCGACCACCTCGGCGGCGATCACCGGCCGGTTGGGGATGGCGCCCTCGAAGTGCAGGAAGGGCAACGTCGTCTCGCCGCCGACCGTGACGGTCTTGCCGCGGGCGCCTCCACCGTCGATGGCGCCGAGGGTGATCTCGCGCACCTTTCCCGGCCAGGTGTCTGTTGGTATCTCGACTACGGTCATGTGGTCTCTCTCCCTTGTTCCAGGCCCCTCAGAAGAGCGGGTCCATGATCAGCGCCGGATGTTCCTTCTCTTCGAGGAACGGCAGCAGGTCTTCGACGCTCGTGGCGACAGTCTCGTCGGCGATGCGGTCGAGCAGGTCGGGCATGCCCTCACGATCGCAGACCTCCTGCAGCGCCTCGCGCATGCTCTCCCTGAGGTTGCTGCTCAGCCAGACGACGCGCTTGAGGCCGCCGTCGGCGGGGATGAACTTCTTGCTCGTGAGGTAGAACTTGCCCATGCCCATCATGCCCGGCGTCTGCATGCCGCCGCCGGCGGTGCCGGCGAGGGTCGAGAAGGTCATGCCGCAGGGCGTCATGCTGGGGTCTTCACGGCTCACGATCATGAAGCCATTGGCCTCGGGCACGAGCACCATGATGGCCTCGAAGCAGCCGCACGAAGTCATCGGCGCCTCCATGATCGAGTAGAACGTCACCCGGTCGACCGTCTGGTTGGAGTTCTGGTAGATGAACTCATTGGGACCCGAGAACTCGCCTTGGACTGGGTCGATGCACGTACCCTTGGGCACCGGCTGGTTGGGGCCGGTGGGATTGATCTCGAACGAGGCCTTGCAGTCGAGCCAGTTGTAGGCGCCGCAGAGACCGACGCGTTCGGGGTTGACCACACAGACGTGGTTGGGGGCGAAGCTCTGGCAGAGCAGGCACGAGTAGAAGGTATCGACCGACTCGTCGGTCAGCGTGGCGATGCGCTCGTTGCGCTGGCGATAGGCGGCGCGCGCCTCTTCGATCAGCTCATCGACCTCCGCCTGGTCGGTCGTGAGGAGCACCTGCACCTTGTCGACGATGTTGCCGAACACCTCGTGGATGCGGGCGTGGATGATCTTCCCGAAGTGCTCCAGGCGAAAGCCCTTGGCGAACGTGTTCTTGCTCACCCGGGTCCAGGCGATGTCGCGCTGGCCGTTGTGCTGGATGCCTTCGGCGCCGTTGATGAAGTAGTGGAACTGACGCTCGAGGATGGGTTCGAAGTCGGCCTGCATCTTGCGCCCCGCGACGTCCACGACCATGCCGAGCGGCAGGGCGTCGCCCTCTTCGATGCCGTCGAGATCGGCGCCGTGAACGACGATCTTGCCGTCTTCGACCTCGTCGGCCGGCCTGAGGCGCAGGTACTCGAAGGCCCGGCTGCGCTTGCCCCCGAACTCGCAGTACATGATGTCCTTGCGGATGCGCTCGCCCTCGAAGGCCGAACCAAAGGCGACCGGGATGGGGACCTTGGAGATCTTGACCTTGACGCCGCGCACCTCGACGCAGCGCTGGATGAGCTTCTCGGCGCGCTCCATGTCGTCGGCCCCGGGGATCTCGTCGAACGGCATGCTGACGACGTGCTCGTACTGGGTGACGCCGGTGGGCAGGATCTGCGGGATCCTGGTGTCGGCGATCACCGGGAAGCCGTAGCTGATGGCGCCGGCGGCGGTGGCGTACTTGAGGTCGTCGACCTCGCCGAGCGCCAGCACCCAGGCGAACACCCGGTACTTGTTATAGAGCATGATGTCGCGCGGCTGACCGGCCTCCATGCCGCCGAAGGTCAGCGCCGAGCGAGCCGCGAAGCCGAGCGCGTACACAGCCGAGATGGTGTCGATGCCGAACGGCACCGTGAAGGTGTCGTAGCCGAGCTGGACGCCCTCTTCCTGCAACTGATGGATGATGCTGCGTCCGTTGACGTTGCCGCTGAGGAAGATGAGGATGCCGCGGGTCTGCAGCTCGCGGACGATCTTGACGGCCACCTCGTTGCTCTTGGCGCAGCCGACGATGGCGCAGAACCCGGGCATACGACCATCGACCAGCTGGATTCCCCAGGCGCGCAGCCGGATGTCGTCGATCGGCCCGTTGAGCTTCATCTTGTCGCCGTGCACCACGAGGTCGCCGCCGGTGAAGCGCGCGCCCTCCTCGTGACCGTGGGCGAGCGTGACGATCTGCGGCTCCGTGCCGCGGGCGAAGCGCACACCCTCGATGGCCTCTTCGGCGAAGAGCGTGGCGACGCCGCAGTCGAGGGTCTCGCCGAGGTAGGGCAGCCACATCGACTCGGCGGGCGCCGGGTGGAGCAGGGCCTTGGCGCGCGCGATCACCTCGGGCAGGTCGCCGAGCTTCTCGACCTTGCGCCCGGTGAAGGCGTAGACGACGGGCAGGAAGTAGGCGGTGTTGGTGAACGCCACCGGGGTGTCTGGCCCGAGCTCGGCGATGGCGTCTTCGACGATCGCCTCAGCTTCGGCGACGATGGCGTTGGCGCCACGGATGGCGCGGGTGGCGATGTAGCGCGACATCAGACGTCTCCCTCGTCGTGCGCGTGTCCGTGCGCGTGTCCGTCGCCGTGGTCGTGCGAGTGGCCTTCGGCGAGCGGGTAGACGGGCGACCCCACGGTCTCGACCTCGTCGTGCGCCGCAAGGTACTCGCGGATGGCGGCGAAGTACAGGCTGTCGCCGCTGTCGCCGAACTGCGACGGATCGTAGGTCGGCAGCTTGAGCGCCGCGCGCTTGGCGTCGATGAGCGCGAGCGCGCGCGCGAACATCTCGTCCCAGTCGGGGATGAACTCGAGGTCACCACCCACCATCTCTTCCCAGCCGGTCGTCATGAGCCGGGTGGCCTCGGTGGATGCCTTCACGGGGCTGCTCACGCCGAAGATCACGTGGGCGCCGGAGGCGGCGAAGTAGGTGCCGATGGCGATCGCCTTCTCGCACATCCACTCGGGGCAGAGGCCCACGGCCGGCAGATCGTCGATGTCCTCGCCGAGGCCGCCCTCGGTGGCCACCTGCGTGAGCACCGTGAGGATGCGCGAGTTGTCCACGCACGAGCCCAGGTGCAGCACCGGCGGGATGCCGATGGCCTCCATCACCTCGCGCAGGCCGGGGCCCGCTGAGTCCAGGATCTCGGGGCTCAGGTAGCCGGCCTTGGCGCCGGCCGTGGCGGCGCAGCCGGTGACCACCACCATCACGTCATCCGCGATGAAGCGCTTGATCATCTCGACGATGCCCTCGTCCTGGGTGACGCGCACGTTGTTGCAGCCTACGACGCCGGCCAGGCCGCGCACGCGGCCGGCGATGATGGCGTCGTTGAGCGGGCGGAACGAGCCGCGGTGAAAGCCGCCCTGCACGTAGTTGAGGTACTCGTGGCTGAAGCCGGCCACCAGCGGCTCGTGGTAGTCGGGGATGTGGATGGGGCCGCGGTTGGGGTAGTTGGCGATCGCCATGCGCACGATCTCGGCGGCGGTCTGCGGGGCGCGGCGCTCGTCGAGCTCCACGTGCACCGCGCCTGGGATCCTGGCCTTCGGCGAGGTCGTGATGAGCTGCGTGTGGAAGCGCTGCGCCAGCGGGCCCAGCGCCTGCATGATGCACTGCACGTCCACGACCATCACCTCGACGGCGCCGGTGAGCACGGCCAGCTCCTGGTGCAGGAAGTTGCCCGCCGCCGGGATGCCGTAGCGCATGAGGATCTCGTTGCTGGTACAGCAGATGCCGGCGAGGTTGATGCCCTTCGCGCCGGCCGCCTGCGCCTCAGCGATGAGCTCGGGATCGCGCGACGCTTCGACCAGCATCGCCGACAGGGTGGGTTCGTGGCCGTGTACGATGATGTTGACCTGGTCGTCCTTGAGCACCCCGAGGTTGACCTCCGACGAGAGCGGCGACGGCGTGCCGAAGAGGATGTCGCTGATGTCGGTGCTCAGCAACGAGCCGCCCCAGCCGTCGGCCAGCGAGCAGCGCAGGGCGCTCTTGAGGATGCTCTCGGCTTCGAGGTCGACGCCCTCGTGGGTGCGGTGCAGGATCTCGACGATCTCGCGGTCGATGGCGCGCGGCGTGAGCCCGAGCTCGCGCCACAGCGCCTGGCGCCTGGGCGTGGCGCGCCGCGTGTAGATGATCTCGCCGTGGGGCTGGCCGAACTGCGCGAGCGCCGTGTCGGCCACGTCGAGGGCGATCTCGTTGACCTCGCGGCCGGCCGTGGCGATGCCCATGTAGCCGGCCACGCTCATCAGCTTCTGCTCGTCCTTGACCTTGTAGCCGGCGGCCTCGCCCTTGGCCACGGCGCGCAGCGTCATCGCCATGTCGCGGCCGTGATCGGAGTGGGCCGCGACCCCGCCCGCCACCTGCCTCGCGAAGTGGCGGGCGGCGATGGTCGCCATGTCGGCGCCGCAGATGCCGGTCTTGTGCTCGGCGTCCTTGCCGACCAGGCGGCAGGGTCCCATGGAGCAGATGCGGCAGCAGGCGCCGCTCTCGCCGATGGGGCAGGGCTTCATCTTGTCGGCGCGGCTGAAGGCCGTCTCGATGCCACACTCGTCGGCGTGCGCCAGCATCTCGAGCGCCGCCGGGTCGATGCTCCTGGCGGCGGCCGGTACGGCGCCGTCCTTCTTCACGTCATCCATCGGTCATCTCCTGGGGCCGCCGCGGGCGCGGCGGCAAGGTCTCAGTACTTGCGGTGGTCCCCCGACATGGCCAGGTCGATGGCGTTGGTGGTGGTGACGCGTACCCCCGCCGTCGACCAGGCGGGCTTGTCGGTCGGAGGACTCGCCGCCGGCTCGGGTTCGCCGCAGGCGTACCCGCCCTCGGTGAGCAGAGCCGTGATGCGCCGCGGGTCGGTGCGCGAGGCGTCGTATTCGACGCGGACGACGCCTTCGCGCGCGCTCGCCGTGGTGGACGCGACGGCGTCGTCCTCCCTGAGAAGCTCGCGCACGGCGAGCACGTGGTGATCGGCCCACATGCCCGGCACCGCGAGAGTCAGCTCTTCCATCGACCGCTCCTTGTCAAGTGGATGGTGCAGGTCATGCGCAGCGGGGCGCGAAGGGTCGCCCCCCGTTCCGCGCCCTTGGAAACCGTAAAACACTGTACAGGACGGATAATCCCACGGCAATCCTTGTGCGGGATGTCACAGAGACGGCCGGTCGTGAGGCGGCGCCGCCGTCGGACGTCGCGGCGCGGCGCCCCGTCGATGGCCGCCCCGAAACCGACGCCGCGGGCGGCGTGCTCCCGGTTCAGGGGCGTCCCGCCTGGTGGCCTGGAGCGCGGCCGTCAGCGCATTTGGACGCGATGAACACGGTCGCGTTCATGGTCGGGACAGAGTAGCCTGACGAGCGCCCGGAGCACAGACGAAAGGAGACCTTCACGCGCGCCGGATTCGTCCTCCCAGCCAGTTGTCACACCCACCTCTGAGGAGAGGGATCGGCATGATCAGCACAGGCGACACCGCCTTCGTCCTCAAGCAGCGCGCAGCGCGTACAGACTCGGCGTCCGGGCCTCCGGCGCCGCCTTCCGGGACTCCCGTCCCCGCGCGCCACCACACCCTCGTCGCCGCCCACCCCACCCTCGCGCGCGCCGCGGCGTGCGCTCACGGCCTGAAAGGATGACGATGAGCACAGAGCACCGGGCCACCATGACCAAGCTCGTCAAGGACGAGAACGTGAAGCACATCCAGTTGTGGTTCACGGACATCCTCGGCAACCTCAAGATGGTCGAGATCCCCGACCGTCAGCTCCCCAGCGTGCTCGAGAGCGGGGCGGCCTTCGACGGCTCCTCCATCAGCGGCTACGCCGAGATCGAGGAGTCGGACATCGTGGCGATGCCCGACTGGAGCACCTTCAAGGTGCTGCCGTGGGCGCAGGGCAGCGAGCGTACCGCGTTCGTCTTCTGCGACGTCCTCGACCGCAACTACAAGCCCTTCGAGGGCGACCCGCGCTGGGTGCTGCGCCGCCAGCTCGAGCGCGCCCACAAGATGGGCCTCGATCTCTACGTGGGCCCGGAGCTCGAGTACTTCTACTTCAAGAGCCCCGAGGAGCGCGTGCCGATCGACGACGGCGGGTACTTCGACGTGCTGCCCGCCGACCTCGGCAACGACCTGCGCAAGCAGACCATGCGCACCCTCGACAAGCTCGGCATCCCCATGGAGGCCTCGCACCACGAGGTGGCGCCGTCGCAGCACGAGATCGACCCGCACTACGACGAGGCGCTCGTGATGGCCGACCGCGTGATGATCACGCGCCTCATCGTCAAGGAGGTCGCGGCTCACAACGGCGTGCACGCGACCTTCATGCCCAAGCCGCTCCACGGCGAGAACGGCAGCGGCATGCACGTACACCAGTCGCTGTTCCGCGGCGACGACAACGCCTTCTTCAGCGCCGCCGACCCCGACCACCTCAGCGACCTCGCCAAGGCCTTCATCGCCGGGCAGCTCAAGCACATGCGCGAGTTCACGTCGGTGCTCAACCAGTACGTCAACAGCTACAAGCGGCTGGTGCCCGGCTACGAGGCGCCGGTGTACATCAGCTGGGCGCACCGCAACCGCACGGCGCTCATCCGCGTGCCGCTCTACGTGCAGGGCAAGGAGAGCACGGTGCGCGCCGAGCTGCGCAACCCGGATCCGGCGGCCAACCCGTATCTGGCCTTCGCCGTCATGCTGGCCGCCGGCCTCGAGGGCATCGAGCAGGGGTACGAGCTGCCGCCGAGCGTGGAGCCCAACATCTACAAGATGAACGCCGAGCAGCGCGAGGCCATCGGCCTGGGCGCGCTGCCCAACAACCTCTACGAGGCGATCACCGCCACCCAGGAGAGCGAGCTCGTGCGTCGCACTCTCGGCGAGCACGTCTTCGAGCGCTTCGTGACCAACAAGCTCAACGAGTGGTACGAGTACCGCGAGCAGGTCACCGATTGGGAGGTCAAGAGGTACTTCTCGCTGCTCTGACGCGCTGAGGCGCTTCCGCATCGCTCACCCGGCGCGGGCCGGGGGCGCCGGCTCTGCGTGCACAAGGGCGCGTTCGTCTCCCCTGCCGCTGGGCTCGGGCCGACCGCGCGAACGGGACCAGCGGGAGCGGGCCACAAAGACGGGCGGCAGTCGATGTCGGGGACTCGCGCGAGCGCAGCGAGTGGGAGCGGCTGGGGTTCGCCGGCGCCGGCTGGGGCAGCGTAGGCCCGGGCCGTCTCGGCTATGCGGGCGCGAGCGCATCGCATATGCTTCTCCTGCGGGCGCCGGGACGGCGTCGCCTTCCACATCGAGGTCAAGCGCGTGACGACCCGCCGGTCCGGTGAGGAGGAGCAGCAGGAGACCAGGATCAGCGCCTGGGAGGGGATAGTCAGCCGGAAGTAGCGGAGCAGTGGAGAACCTGAAAAGCGAGAGAAGAACGAAAGGGCTTGCCGTGAAAGCACCAGAACTACCGCCCTATGATCATCAACCGAAACCCTACGAGGGGCCGTCCTATGAGGAGGTCCTGAAACAGAAGAACCGTTTTGTGACACCGACGTCTGTTCCCAACTACAAGAAGCCCCTCATGATCGTCGAGGGTTCCATGCAGTACCTCTTCGACCACGAGGGGCGCCGGTACCTGGACGTCATCGGTGGGATCGTGACGATCAGCGTCGGCCACTGTCATCCATACGTAGTACGGAAGGTGACGGAGCAGACAGAGCGGCTCCAGCACATCACATCGATCTACCTTCACCCGAACATCGCGAAGTACGCCGAGATGCTGGCTTCGAGGCTGCCTGGGGATCTCAGCGTCTGCTACTTCGTCAACTCGGGATCCGAAGCCAACGATATGGCGCTGCTGATGGCGCGGCTCTATACGGGCAACTACGACGCGGTGGCTCTGCGCAATGCCTACCACGGCGGCAGCGCCTCGACGATGCAGCTCACGGCCCACAGCACCTGGAAGTACAACTACCCCCACAGTTTCGGCGTCCATCACGCGATCAACCCCGATCCCTACCGGGGACCCTGGGGGCGTGACGATCCGCAGGCCGGAGAAAAGTACGCCGGGGAGATCAAGAACCTGATCGACTACGCCACCCCCGGAAGGGTGGCTGCATTCTTCGCCGAGACGATCCAGGGGGTCGGCGGCGCCGTGGTGTTTCCAGAGGGGTTCTTGAAGGGGGCCTACGAGGTGGTCCGGGAGGCCGGTGGGGTGTGCGTCGCCGACGAGGTGCAGACGGGATTCGGCCGCACGGGAACGAACTACTGGGGCTTTGAGAACGACGGGGTCGTTCCCGACATCGTGACCCTGGCCAAGGGGATCGGCAACGGGGTTCCCCTGGCGGCGGTGGTGACGACGCCCGAGATCGCCAACGCGCTGGCGGACCGGGTCCACTTCAACACCTTCGGCGGGAACCCGGTGTCCTGCGCGGCGGGGATGGCCGTATTGGAGGTCATCGATCGGGACGAGCTTCAGAGGAACTGCCTGGAGCGCGGCAAGGAGCTCATGGATGGGTACCAGAGGCTCATGGCCAAGCACGACATCATCGGCGATGTGCGCGGCCTGGGTCTTATGACGGGGATCGAGCTGGTGAAGGACCGCCAGACCAAGGAGCCGGCGACGGCGGAGTGCCTGCAGGTCTTCGAGCGGCTCAAGGACCTGGGGCTGCTCGCGGGCAAGGGCGGTCTGCGCGCCAACACGCTCCGCATCAAGCCGCCCATGTGTATCACGAAGGCGGATGTGGAGTTCGTGCTCGACGCCCTCGATGTCGCCATGAGTGGACTGTAAGGGAGAGCTCTCGCGAGGGATACATGGCGCCGTGTTGGGACGGAGCGAGCTCCATCAAGCGACAAGGTCGCGATGTCTCAACGGGACAGGAGTCCGTGGAGGTCACCGCCGAGGACCAGCTCGACATCCTCTGCGAAACCCTCTGTCAGCGTCCCGGGACGTGGTGTACCGGCATGAGAACGGCCCCGGTCCCGATCCGCCCATTCGGGAGGGCGCAGGGGGCGCGAGCCCCCTGCGCCCGAGACGGCCGTTGCGACGATGAGCGGGAGTATCGGGGTGGTGCTCACGCGATCGTCTGTTCCCTCATCGTCGGTCGAGCCTTGCCGGCGCCCTCCTTCCAGGCCGGCGTCCTTGACCCCGCGGCCGACGCGGGACGCAGTGCTCGATCCGCGCCGGCCTGCGGATCGGCGGCGGTGTCTCTCACGGGGCTTGTGTCTGCCGAGCAGAACGTCGCGCTGACCATGGCCCCTCCAGGAGGCTGCCCCGATCATCGGCATCGACAACGGCGAGCGTGAACGTTCGCGCTATCCCCACACGATAGGTTGTAGGCCGACCCCGCCGTCCGCCGCGCCGGTATACTACGCCACGGCACGCGCATTGGCCCATCGCGCGAGGAGGATAGGATGCAGCCAGGCCAGAGTCCGGTCTCCCCTTTTGGCTGGTGGTGGTTGAGCCCTAAGGAGCGCCGTTGGCTCATCGCCGGCATCGCGGAGACTCGCACGGATCGCACGCTGCCCATCCTCGCCATGCTGGCCGAGGACGAGACCCCAGGGGTCGCGCAGGATGCGGTCCAGGCCATGGCGAGAGTCCGCGCCATGCCGCAGCGCCCGGGTAGTGCGGCCACGGCCGATCTGATGCCGCCCCACGAAGCGGTGTGGCCGATCAGGATCCGGGGTCGCAAGCGGCAGCTGCGTACTCTCGGGCTTTGCATCGGCGATCCCACGGAGCACAATCGCTCTGTGCTCACGTTTCTCTCGTCGGGTCCAGACGAGTCCGCACGGAATGCAAGCAAGGCAGTGGAACTGCTTGACCTCTGGAGCGAGGAAGGCCTCTTCGAGCGCGCCGCGACTATCGAGCGTCTGGCGTCAGCGGAGCCGTCCGAGTCAGGTCTTGCTCAGTTGCGGGAGCTCTCCGTGGACCGCAACGCGTTCGTGGCCGATCAGGCTCAGCTGGCGGTGCGGCGCATGGAGGGCTCCATGCCACAGGCTTCACCCGCGCCTGCCGCCGGCGCATCTGCTCAAGATGCGCTCTCGCGGGAGTCCCCGGCTGAGACGACACAGCGGAAGACCGCCGTCTCGCCCCCGGATGGGAGCTCTGAGGATTCGGATCCTGCGCGAATGGACCCGGTCTCTCCCATCCGGCCCGTAGCGGGAGGGGCCATGCTCATCGCCACGTTCGGACCCAGCACGGCTTCCGCTTGGGTCGGCCGCACGATCACGTACGACGACCCGAGCTTCGTCCTGCAGGGTCATGGGCCGATAGCCGCAGAAGACGTTCTGGCGTACGACCGTGCGGGGCGTCTGCTGTGGGCCTATGAAGGCCTCAGGGAGTGGGTCGGTGAGATGGCGGACCCCCGCGTCGTGGCCGACAGACCGCTTGAGGCGGCAGCGCCAGGCCAAGCGCCAGGGGTGGGACCGGATGCCGGCAAGAGCCCCGCGGGCGCTCGCATCTCGCACGAGGAAGCGCAGGCGGCGACAGATGCCCTGGGTGCGACTCAGCGAACAGTCTTGCCGCCCTCTTTGCTGGCCTCGAAGGCGAACATCACGCAGCCGTCGGGCAGGCGCAAGGCCGGTACCTCGCGGCCGGCTCTTTCTCGCCGGCTCGTCGTCGCCATCGTGGCGGGCGTGGCGATCCTCGCGTTGGTCGCAGCGCTCGCTTTGTCGGGCGTGCTCGGCGGCTCCAGCAGCGGCTGGCCCAAAGCGCTCGAGGGGGTGTGGGTCTCTGTTGACCATGGGCAGGTAGTCGTGAGCCGGGAGGGTGGACGGGTTGTCTTGAGGATGGTTGACGCCAGTGGGGGCGGGATGGTGTTCACGTTCCAGGGTGACACGCTGAGCTATGACGAAATGCCGGGAGACGCGCCATCGATCCTCCATCGGCGACCAGGGTCGAAAGGCGACTTCATCGGCAAGTACGACTACGACTCCAGTGGCGGCGTGACAACGATCGATGTGGAATACGACGACGTCGACAGGACGCTGACCGTGACCCAGGGACCCACCCATAGCTACACACTGGTCTTCAGGCTTGCCGAGGGCGGGGAGACTCTCTACGTCTCCGACAAGGTCGACTCCATCGAAGTTCCCTACGTGAAGAGGTGACGGTAGCTTGTTCCACGGCCGCGGCTGCACGGCATCCCTTGCCGCCATCGGGTCGTGACGGGCGACCATGTCCTCCCCCTCCAACAGGGCCTGAGGCGCCAGCGCGTCTGGAAGGGACTCAGCGGCCTCCAGATCGACCTTGCCTGCCTGGAAGGCGGCCCCTTGGCGCTGTACTTGGAGAAGCGCTCGGGGATGAAGCGCGTATGGGCTCTTGCTGTCGGCGATCAAACAATTCCCCACCCCAGGTCTCCAGGTCCGCGCACATAGTGCGCCCCCCGTCAGCGGGGTAGATGGAAGGGGCACGGATGGCCAGGAGGATGTTCGCTGTGGTGGACGTGGTGGAGCTCTTCAGACATTGGCAGGCGGGAGACAGCGTCTCCCAGATGGCCCGGGCCTTGGGCCTCGACCGCAAGACGGTGCGCAAGTACGCAGGCCGCGCCGCAGAGGCCGGCATGGCGCCGGGAGGCGCGCCCCTCTTGCAGGCGGAGTGGGCGGCAAAGGTGCACGCCTGGTGGGGGATTGCTTGACGCAAGGCCCCTTCGTCTGGCCGGCGCTTGGTCCATCCGTCCCCGCCCGCCGCCAGACTCACGTGGCCGCTGGGCGTCTGGGCCGTCAGTCGCCGGACGACGCCTATTCGGAGGACCTATACTGCGCACAATGGGAGCAGACGCCGTCACACCCAAGGAATCAGCGAATCGTGCGGACGTGAATGGGACACGTCACGCGGCGGCCGAGTTCTTCGCGGGCGTCGGCCTGGTCGGGGATGCGCTCCAGGCCGAGGGCATCCCGGTCGCATGGGCCAACGACATCGACCCGGTCAAAGAACGCCTGTTCAAGGCCAACCACGACCCCAAGGTATTCCGCCGCGACGACATTCGCAACGTCACGGGCCGGCAGATTCCTGACGTCGATCTGGCGACGGCGTCATTTCCCTGCACGGACGTGAGCCTTGCCGGCAACCGGGCAGGGTTGGCGGGCGAACAGAGCGGCATGTTCTGGGAGCTCACTCGCGTGCTCGAGGAGATGGACGGCGTCGCGCCTCGGGTGATCCTGCTTGAAAACGTGGTCGGCTTCTCTTCTTCAAACGGCGGCGAGGACCTTCGCTCCGCATTCGCGCGGCTCAACCACCTTGGGTATACGTGTGACCTCGTCCTCGTGGATGCGAAATGGTTTGTCCCTCAGTCGCGACCACGCCTCTTCATCGTCGGGTCTCTCGATCCCCTCAACGGGGAGGCGGCTTCCCGGCTCACGAAGAGCGCGATGCGACCGGCGTGGTACAGCGAATTCGTTGGACGTCACCCGGAGCTGAGAACGCAGACCTTCGCGCTCACTCCGCCGCATCTTGATGTTGGTGGTCTCGACGCGATCGTTGAGAGGTTGTCTTTCACCGACGAACGCTGGTGGGGCGAAGACAGGACGGGAGCCTTTCTCAACAGCCTCAGCGAGATCAACCGCGACAGGTTGGCCTGCCTCACGGCCTACGATGAGGTTACCTGGCGGACTGCGTACCGGCGCACGCGCCAAGGTCGTCCCGTGTGGGAGATTCGGCGGGACGCGGTATCCGGATGTCTGCGGACGGCTCGAGGCGGGTCTTCCAAGCAAGCCGTGGTCGAGGCCGGCGCAGGCGGCGTGCGGATTCGCTGGATGACGGCGCGGGAATACGCTCGGCTTCAAGGAGCGCCCGATTTCGACCTCGGCGGCGTATCGGAGACTCAGGCGATGTTCGGGTTCGGAGACGCAGTTTGCGTTCCCGCGGTGCGGTGGCTTGTCGCGAGCTACGTGCGCCCGCTTCTTGACCGGCGGATGCCGGAGCGGTATGACCGCCCCAATGAGTCAAAGCTCCGCAGTCGTCGCACGGACTCCCTTGTCCGTCCGGGTTCCCTCTGACAGACTCGCCGGGAGTCGCGATGCTTTGGAGACGTCGAGGGAGATCGCGTGGCCAGGAAGAGGTACGACCCACCGCCAGAGACCGCGCTGCTGCGCAACAGGCTACGTGAGGCGCTGAAGACCCAGGACGACCAGGGTAGAGTCGTGTCGAGCGCCAGGCACGGTGTCTATCTCTTCTACGACTACGACGAAGAGCCGGTCTACGTGGGCCAGACCTACGAACGCCTGAGCAGTCGCATTGGGCGCCACCTGACCAACCAGCGGACTGACGCCGTAGCGATGAATGTCCTCGATCCGTTCGAGGTGGCCGAGATCGAGATGTGGCCGTTCTTCGAGTTGGAGGACGCGCCAACGAACGTGGCCAAGGATGTCCTGAATCGCGCCGAATACACCGTCTATAGACGTGCCATCGACGCGTCCAGTCACAAGGCGATTCTCAACGAAGGCGACATCGCCTCGACGGAACTGATCGAGCTGCCACCGTCTTTGCGCCTCCGCGTCGTTCCGGACGAGGTCTTCGAGGAACGCAAGCACCCTGATACGCGCATCGCCCGCAGGGCATCGACGATCGCGGCCCTCGCCCGCGCGATCAGTGAGCGAGAGGTCGGCAAGGGCCTTCGGCGAACGCTCCTTACTCAGGCCAGGAGGCTCGAGCATCTGGCCAGAGCCCGCCTCGACGAGGCAGACGCCGTGATTCCTGACCAGCAATCCGACGAAGAGGTCTGACCTCATTCAGAAGGCAGAGTCGAGAGGCGCCCGACGCCTGCGACGCTGCCACACGCAGCCGTGTCATGCGCCAGGTGAAGAGCAAAGATACGAAGCCCGACCGGCGCCAAAGTCGGGGAGAGGGCACTTCGTGGGGTGCTCGGAGTGCGGCTCAAACGACGCAACATCCCTGCAAACTGGCGGAGGGGGTGGGATTCGAACCCACGAACGACTTGCGCCGTTGCCGGTTTTCAAGTTCGCGCAAAGGGTCCTCAGGCTCCCGCAGCCATCCGACGCCATCCGTAGAAAGCCCTGCAAATCAGGTAAGGCCTCCTCAAGCACCCTTCACTAACCGCAGGCATCCGTCAGCAGTTCGGCGCCAAAATGGCGCCAACTTCGGCGCCAGCTCAGGCCGCTGATCATGAAGGATTAGGAGCTGAGAATCGAAGCCATGCCGCCACGCATTTCAGACCCTCACCGTGCCTGCGCTGCCCCTCTAGCCTCCACACAGACCCATGAAGTGCCACGACCTCCACGGTGACTGATGGCAGGATTGTTGGCAAGTTGCGGGGAGGCCAGACCTCCGATGGCGTCTCGACGGACAAAGGCATGGGAACCACTGGGAGCCCGCTGGAGCAATTCGGCGGGCTCCCTGCCTGTCTGGGAGTCGCCGCGATTCCGGGCTGACGCCCCCGGGGCATTGCTGACGGGACCTTCATGACGGGGAAGAAGCATTCCGCCGTTGAAGCGGCCTCTTGAGAATCACCGCAACGTGTCCATACTCGTCACCTGCAAGCCCGTCCAGTCCATGTTCAATGTCTTCGAGCTGCCCGCACTTGCTCGTCCACCTTCCATTCGGGAGCTGTCGAGTCGCGTGTGTCGGTGTGCCCGAGGTGTCCGCGAATATCGCAACCTTCTCGAACCCGACCTCAAGATCACTGTCGGAGCAACGGCCATAGCCGAAAGTGCCGTAGGCGAGTGCATACGCCTCCAGCGTCGCCTCTCGAGGCACGTTCGGCGGCCAGTAGTAGATGCCGAACGTATCTGGCTCCCACCATCGATCGCTATCCCAAGCTGCCCAGGCTATGCAGTTGTACCGGGAAGTGGCAGGGCTTGTGATTGCGTGGTTCTGCTTCGTGAGGCTCGGGAAGAGGCGTAGCAGCTGGCTCAAGCAGTCATTCCGTTATCCTTGGCCCAGCGAATCCAGTCGTCCGCCATGTCCTTCACGCGCCCAACGTGCTCCGGGCTGACGGGATTGACGCCAGTGATGGCTCTCAGCGCCCAGAACCAGTGACCCGGCTCCTCTCGCAGGCGCTCAATCAGGAGCGGCACAGCCTGAGGTCCGAGGCCAATGATCTGTTGGTACGAGGGCAGCATGGCCCTCTTCTCAATCGAGGACAGATGCCCTGACTCTTTGCGCCACCGCTTTGAAAGGTCGTGGAACCTACGGCGGGTTTGAGGTGAAGGGGTAGGACCCACCTCCATCAAGGCGACAATCGGCACGAGAGCCTTGGCAAGGTACTGCTCAACTGCGGGTCGCGCCCCGATGATGACCACTTCGCCTCCGGTTATGGCCTCGGAGTCACGAGCGACATTGGCGTCCATGGACTCAGTCTCCCGTGTCAGATGAGTGCTCTTGTCGTCGAACGCCAGGGTGGCTTGCGCCCACCAGTGCTTGATGAGATCCGGCTGAGACGCTGTGTCTGCGAGGGTCATCCCTATGCCTCCTGTCGCTGCAGGAGCGATGAGATGTAAGCGGAGACGTCTCGAGGCGCGTTCGTGAGGTGGGTGCTGACGAGCGATTCCAGATCCTTGGTGGCCTGATCCAAATCGAGGCGATCGCCTGGGTTCGCCCCCGGCCGGACCTCAAAGCGACGGTGAACGAACAGCAGCGTCTTCGGATACGCATCAAGGTCAGGCTCATTGTCAAGGAGCGGACTGAGCTCATGCCGCTTCATGGGTCCCAGCATTGTGTGAATGTGCGTCTGGTTCTGCCTGAACACAAGACCGACGGACAAATCCTCGAACACAGCAAGGCTTGTCGGGGGCTCTCGGTAGCGGCCAACCAGCAGCTCAGATGCAATCGCGTCGCGCTCAGCGTCAAAGCTCTGAGCATCAGAGCAGAGCTTCAGGTCACAGTAGATGGACGACACCGCGGCAGGCTGCAGCATCTTCAGGCAGTCACCAAGGAAGTCATGCGCGGAGGTTACGAAATCGCTCCAGTTGAGGTCCGGTCCCGACATCACGAATCGGCTGTTCTTCAGATTCACCTCGGCAATGCGAGAGGTAGAGGCATTCGTGAGACGCAGACCATCGACAGCAATCGCATGGCGACCGAATCCGGGGGTATGTCCCCAGCGCTCGGCCACGGCGCCTCTGACGGTCAGGTAGAGAAACGCAGCATCGTAGATGACGCCAAGTTCACCTCGAAAAGGCGATAGAGCCAGCTTCTGCATGGCAGCCTTTCAGCGAGTATTCGCGACGGGGGCAATCATATGACCTATTCAAGAGACTCGCCACATCGGCAACAGGACGCGCCCTCAACGCCGCAACAGACGACGGAAAGCCTTCGTTTCACAACGCTAGTTGGTACGGAGGTCAATCCTTGCCAGGGCGGGCGTGCACTCGTCACCTGCGATTGCAGGTTGTTCCCAAATGCGGCGCCGGAGCGCCTTCCCGGGGCGCAGGCAATGTACTTCGAACAGTTCTGGCGTCACCGTCTCGAGACTAAGGGCCTATCCCAATAGGTCTGCACGCACGGATGCGCCCGTGGACACATCGCGGATGCGGCCCCTCCCCGGATCCCCACGTAGCTGGGCTACGAGGGAACCGTCTCGTGACCGCCCCGCTCGGTCCACGAACGCCCCGCACGCACATCCCTATCGGGATAGGCCCTAAGAAACAGGAGCTTGAGATAGGCTGCCGACAGGCGCTCTACGGCATGAATGCGGTCTCAGAACGCCTCGGGCACTCGACGATCAACATCGCTTTGGACACGTATTCCCACGTCATGCCGGACATGCAGGATGAGGCGGCGGAGAAGCTGCACGGCGTGCTGAAGGCAGTCATGGGCGGGGCCTCCCGTCGCCGACGCTGAAAAGAAATGGCGCCAAACCGGCGCCAAAGCGGGAGAGCGGGCACTTCGTGGGGTGCTCGGAGAGCGGCTCAAACGACGCAAAACCCCTGCAAAATGGCGGAGGGGGTGGGATTCGAACCCACGAACGACTTGCGCCGTTGCCGGTTTTCAAGACCGGTGCGATGAACCGCTCCGCCACCCCTCCGCGCCATGCAAGTGTAGCAAGCGCGCGCGGCGCGCGTCGGCGCCCAGGGTCGTGCGGCCGGCGCGCGGTCAGGGGCTAGTCTGGGGACGCGCCATCTGGCATACTCCTGCGCGATGACCGCTCTCTTCATCGCCTGCGCCGACGGCCTTGTGGCCCCGTCACTCGCCGCCCTCCAGGAGAAGGAGGGCGAGAGCGACGCCGACCGCTTTCTGGTGCCCGGCGGCCCGCTGGTGCTCACGCGGCCGGGCACGGAGCGGCGCGTCGCCCTCGACTGGGTGCGCACGCAGCTCGACCTGCACGGCATCCGCACCATCTACCTTGTGTCGCACCAGGACTGCTCCGCCTACGAGCGCAGCCTCGGAGGTCTGGGGTTCGACCAGCAGGAGCTGCTGGCCCGCGACCTGCGGCGCGTGAAGGCGCTGCTCGAGAACGCCTTCGCCGACGCGGAGGTGCGCTGCTTCATCATCCCCTGGCGCGAGAAGGGCGAGGAGCCGTCGTTCGGCGAGGCCGAGCCCGTCGACTGAGCGGCGCGGCCTCGGCCGGACGAGGCCGTCGAGTGAGCGGCGCGGCCTCGGCCGGCGGCCGCAGGCCCTCCGGCTGTCAGCCCCCGAGCATGTCATTGCCCATGAGGGGCTGGAGCACCTTGGGCACGGCGATCGTGCCGTCGGCGCGCTGGTAGTTCTCCATGATGGCGATCAGCGTGCGGCCGACGGCGATGGCCGTGCCGTTCAGCGTGTGCACGAAGCGCGGACCCTTCTCGGTGCGGTAGCGGCAGTCCAGGCGCCGCGCCTGGTAGTCGGTGCAGTTGGAGCAGCTCGTGACCTCACGGTACTGCCGCTGACCCGGCATCCAGGCCTCGCAGTCGAACTTCTGCGCCGCCGGGGCGCCGAGGTCGCCGGCGGCGATGTTGACCACGCGATAGGGGATGCCGAGGCCCTGCAGGATCTCCTCCTCGGCCGAGAGGATGAGCTCGTGCTCGAAGGCGGCCTGCTCCGGCAGGCAGAAGCTGAACACCTCCAGCTTGTCGAACTGATGTACGCGCAGGATGCCGCGCGTGTCGCGGCCGGCGGCGCCGGCCTCACGGCGGAAACAGCTCGAGTAGCCGGCGTAGCGCAACGGCAGCTTGTCGGCCTCGAGGAACTCCCGCATGTGCATGGCGGCCAGGGGAACCTCGCTGGTGCCCACCAGGCAGTCGCCGTCCACCGTCTCGTAGACCTGGGCGCGGTCGGTGGGGAAGAAGCCGGTGCCGAACATGGCCTCTTCACGGACCAGCACCGGCGGCACGACGGGGCGAAAACCCTTGGCGCCGACGATGTCGAGGCCGTACCTGACGAGGGCGAACTGCAGCAGCACGAGGTCGCCCTTGAGGTAGGCGAAGCGCGAGCCGCTCACCTTGGCGCCGCGCTCCATGTCGATCATGTCGAGGGCGAGGCCCAGATCGAGGTGGTCCTTGACCTCGAAGTCGAAGGCGGGCGGGGTGCCTACGTGGCGCAGCACGACCGAGCTCTCCTCGCCGCCGTCGGGGACGTCGTCGAGCACCAGGTTGGGGATCTCGAGGAGCATGGTCTTGAGCTGCTCCTCGACCTCGCCCAGCGAGGCCTCGAGCTCCTTGATGGTGTCGCCCAAGGTGCGCATCGCGGTGATCGCCTGCGCGGCGTCGCCGCCGGCCTTCTTGACGACAGCGATGTCGTCGCTGGCGCGCTTGCGCGCCGCGCGCCTGCTCTCGACGTCGGTGAGCAGCCGGCGGCGCTCCTCCTCGAGGGCGAGGAATGCGTCGAGCGCCGACGCGGAGGCCCCGCGCCGCGCGAGCGCCCGGCGGACCTCGTCGGGGTTCGCGCGCACCATTTTGACGTCGAGCATCGTGACTCCTCGCGGTCGTGTTGGTCGAGCCTCATGGTATCGCACCGGCTCGACCGCCGCGCGCGGTCCGTGCTACTCTCGTCGCACGATCAGCCACGCGCCTTCGCGCGAGATCAGGAGCCGAGCCTATGAGCCACAGCGCGCCTCGTACCCATCGCCGCCGCGGCTTGCTGGCCGCGGCCATCCTCGTCGCGCTGTGCGCGACGCTCCTGCTCGCGGCCGTCGCCGCGGCCTCCTCGGCGCCGGCGCCGTCGGCCACCCCGACCCCGACCGCCACTCCGTCGCCGACCCCGGAGCCTTCGCCGGCGACCACCGTCACCTGCGAGCTCGCTGCCGCGACGGTCATCTACGGCGAGACGGTCACCGTGTCCGGCGTGGTCACGCCGGCCGTCGCCGGCCAGGAGGTGGCCGTCGCGCTGGCCGGCGTGCGCGCCGGCACGGCCTTGACCGACGCCTCGGGCGCCTTCAGCGTCGCCATCACCCCGAAGCGCAGCGGCGTCGTCGTCGCGCGCCTGCTCGCCGACGGCGCGCAGAGCGAGTCGGCGCGTCTCGTGGTCAAGCCCAAGGTGACCGTGACGCACGGCGTCCCGACCCCGTTCCTCAGCCTCCGTTACGTGGTCAGGGTCGAGCCGTCCACCTACAGCGGCGTCGTCACCGCCACGGTCGAGCACGGCGGCGCGCAGGTCGCCACGGTCAAGGCCGCGGTGCGCGGCGGCAGGGCCGTGCTGAAGGCGCCGCTGCGCGGCATCGACAAGTTCGTCGTCACGTTGTCGCTGCCGGCCGCCGATGGCTTTGGGCCGCGCAGCCTCGAGTCGACGGTGCGCGCCAAGGTGGCGCGGGTCGCCACCGGCTCGTCCGGGCTGCGCGTGCGCGGGCTCCTCACGGCGCTTTCGCGCCTCCACGTCCGCGTGCCCTACGTCGGCACTACCTTCAACTCGCAGTGCGCCGACGCCGTGATGGCGTTCCAGAAGGCGTATGGCCTGTCGCGCACCTACGTGTTCGACGGCGACGACTGGAGCAAGCTCGACGGCGCCAAGCCGGTCAAGCCGCGCTACTCGGGGCCGTCCACCCACATCGAGGTGGACAAGGGCCGGCAGATCCTGACGATCGTCAAGAACGGCGCCGTCTCCGCTCTCATCGCGGTGTCCACGGGGGCCACCGGCAACACGCCGGAGGGCAGCTTCAGCATCCAGCAGATGCATCCGTACACCACTTCGGGATTCGGGGGGATCTTGTACCGGACGATGGGGTTCCAGGGCGATTTCGCCATCCACGGTTACGCGCCGGTGCCGCCGTATCCGGCCAGCCACGGGTGCGTGCGCGAACCCATGTGGGTGGCCGAGTGGGTCTACAACCAGTCGTGGGTGGGCGAGCGGGTCTACGTCTACCATTGACGCGCGAGCGGCGGGGTGGGCGGCGGCCGGAAGGGCCGCCGCCCGCCCCGCTCGCGTTCTCGGCGTCGTCTCGCCGCCGGCCTCAGCCCTCGATCGCGGGCAGGCGCTTCACGAGGAGCACCATCTCGGGCCGCTCGGGGGCCGCGGCCGGCACGAAGTCGTGGCCGCGGTACAGGCGCAGGGAGGGGTGATCGCCGGCGGGCACAAAGGCCGTGAGCCGGCGCAGGCGGCGGTCGATGGCCACGCCCTCGGCCCAGTCGACGAGCTGGTTGGCCACGCCGCGAGCCTCGAAGGCGGGGCCGACGCACACGCAGCGCAGGGCCAGGGCGTCGTTCTCGGCCTCGACGGCGACGAAGCCCGCCATCTCGCCCTCCGCCTCGGCGACGTACACGTCGGCCCGCTCCAGCAGCTCGAGCAGCTCCGCGGCGTGGTAGCGCTCCGGGTGGCCGAAGCCTTCGGCCAGCGGGTGCAGGGTCTCTTCGGCGAGCAGGACGAGCATGCCGCGGTCGGCGGCGCTCACGTCTCGCACAGAGCACTTCACGCGTTCCATGTGGACCTCCGGCTGGGTCAGGCGGTCGCGGCTGCGGCCAACTTCTTCCGCTCTGCCCCGATCATATAGCGGATGGTGATGAACGTGAGCAGCAGGGGGATCAAGCCGAACACGGCGCCGAGCTGGTCGGCGTAGAACTCGAAGAACTCGCCGACCAGGATGCTCACGAGCACGGCCCGCTCGAACCAGGCGTACGCCACCAGGCGCGAGCGCCTGCCGCGGACGATGCCGATCACTACGAGGACGCCCGCGACGAAGCCGGTGATGCTGAGCCCGACCTCGGCGAAGCTCATGTTCGAGGGGTTGAGATCCACGCCCACGCCGCCCAGCAGGCCGACCAGGCTGATGAACAGAAACCAGCCGACCACGATGACGCGGAACCAGAGATGCTTGACGAGGCGCGCGTAGAGGCCCGCGAGCCAACGCTTCGCCGTTTGCAGCGGCGACGGATTGGGCTTCTCCGGCATCTCCAGCGAGCGCAGCATGTCGGCCAGGGCGATGACCACGGGATCCGCCTGGTCGGCCTGGCCCAGCAGCACGAGGGCATCCGTGCGTTCACCCTCGTCCATGTTGCGCAGCACCGCTTCCTTGGCGAGGTCGAAGGCGTTGACCAGGGCGGTCTGCGGGGAGAGGTGCTTGACGTTGCCCAGCCAGCGGAAGAGGAAGAAGAGCGCCACGAAGATGACGTAGATGATGGCGATGACCGGCTGGAAGAAGTAGTCGTTGTCGGAGGTGACGAACTTGCCCAGCTCGTCGATGAAGAGGCCGAAGCCGATACCCGCGGCGAGCGCTCCCAGGGCGTTCCACAGCCTGCCCTCCAGGGCGATGAACAGGATGATGGCGATGAGCATGCCGAGGCCGCCCCAGAGCAGGTGGGCGAAGTGGATCCTGCCGCCGCCGAGCTGCGGCCAGCCGGTGGCCGCGAGGATCGAGCGCACGAGGATGATCGTCGCGATCGCCGTCACGAAGAAGACCTCGAAGTGGAGCGTGGCGTCGACGCGACGTACGAAGAACGAGCGCTGGGGAGCGGCGGCCAGCGGCGCCTCTGGCTGCTCGGTCATCGTCTCAAGTGGGGTAGGAGCCCAGCACTTTGACCCAGGGCAGCTTGCAGGCGAGGCACTTGAGCGCCTGCTCGATGGGCGGGTCGCCGCGGCGGCCCTCCACGTCGATGTAGAAGACGTAGTCGCCGAGGCCCTGTTTCGAGGGCCGGGATTCGATCTTCGTCAGGTTCACGTAGCGGTGGGCGAACTCGCTGAGGATGAGCAGCAGGGCGCCCGGCTGGTCGGCGCCGATGCCGCAGACGATGCTGGTCTTGTACATGGCGTCGAGGTCCTGCGGCGCCGGGGTGCGCGCCAGGTAGACGAAGCGCGTGCGGTTGCCCCGCGCGTCCTCGATGTCGTCGCGTACCACGGCGCACTCGTAGAGGTCGGCCGAGAGACGCGTGCCGATGGCCACCCAGGGGCGCTCGACGCGGCTCACGCGGCGCACGGCCTCGGCGGTGGAATCGGTGGCCTCGTGCTCCACGTCGGCGAGGTGCTCCTGGATGAACCGGCGGCACTGCCCGTAGGCGATGGGGATGCTGATCACCTTGGTGACCTCGTCCAGGCTCAGGCCGGCGCGGGCGATGAGCTGATGACGGATCGCGTGGGTGACCTCGCGGACGATCGTCAGCTCGTCGAAGCCGAAGCCCAGCAGGTCGAGCGTCCAGGTCACGGAGCCTTCGAGCGAGTTCTCGATGGGCACGATGCCGAGCCCGGCCTCGCCGCCCGCCACCGCCTGCAGCACTTCATGGATGGACGGATAGGGGAACGGGGCGAGCGCGCCCGCCGGAGGGTCGGCCAGCAGCGCCTCTTCGGTGAACGTACCCTCCGGCCCCAGAAACGCGACCCGGCTGCTCTCGTTGGCCACTCTCGTCTCCTCGCGTGGTGTGCCGCTCCGTGTGCGCGCAAGGCTATCAGACGAGGCTGCGCCCGCGTGACGTGGCGCGGCGCTCGCGGGTCAGGCGCCTGAAGGCGAGCTGGGACCGGCGGGCGCCGCGTCGGCGGGCGCCGGGTCGCCGAGCGCGGCGAGCGCGTCGAAGGCCCTGCGCTCGTCGGCGCCCGGGGGCGGGCCGCCGGCGGGCGGCCGCGGCTCGTCGGCGAGGCGCGGCGCGCGCGCGGCGCGCGGGCCGTCCTCGCCGGCCGCCAGCGGCCGCGGCACGGCGGCCGCCACCGCCCGCTGCTCCTCCGGCGAGAGCTCGCGGTCGGCGACGCCGTCGTGCAGGTGCTTGACGTAGATGCGCGCGAAGTCGCGCGCCGCGATAGCGCTGAACACGACCCCCGAGCGGTGGTTGTCGAGCAGGGCGAACGAGGCGCTCTGTTCGCCGCCGGCGTCGCGGAAGGCGTCGTAGCGCACGATGGCGCGGTTGGTCAGGGTGCGGTCCAGGCGCCGCTTCTGCTCGTCGAGCTGGTCGGTGAGGATCTCGACGGCCTCGCGCAGATTGCGGACCTGCGAATCGAGGCTCTGGACGTGCGCGACGATATCGCGCTGCTCGTGGTGGCCCATGACCACAAGCTGCGCGCGCCGCAGGCGGCGCACGGAGGTCCACAGGACGAGGACCAGGATGAGCAGCGCCAGCGAGAGGGCGGCCGCGGCCGGCGCCACATAGGGTGCGATGTCGCGTAACGTCTGCATCCGGCTCTACTCGAGCTGCAGGAGGATCTTGAACCGCCCGGTGTTGTTGGTCTTCACCCGCTCGCCGGGCACCGGGACGGCCGTGATCGTGAGGGTGGAGACCTTGCTGAGCGCCTCGGGCGGGATCGCGAACCCCTGGATGGTGACGCTCTGCGTCTGGCCGGAGGCGATCGTGGCGATCGTGCCGGACTGCTTGAGCACGCTCCCGCCGGGCGGCTTGAGCTGCGCGGTGACGGCGACGTTCTGTTCGGTGACGTCGCCCTGGTTCTGGACTTCTACGTCGAACGCCAGAGCGGCCGAGGCGGGGATGCTGGCCGTGCCGGCCTCGGTGAGCGTGATGTCGCCGGGCTGGGCGATCACGCTCACGAGGGCCACGCCGTGGACGCCGACGAGCTTGGTCGAGCTGCCCACGCTGTTCAGCATCTCCACGAGGCCCGCGGTGTCGAAGGTCCTGGCGGTGAGATAGGAGGTCGATGTGGGCACGGGCACGTCGCTGACGCCCTGCGCGCTCAGGGTGTTGCGCGCCGGGATGTACACGCGGCTCGTGTAGTACGCGTCGGGGCCGCTGAAGTAGCCGGCCAGCGCCGCGAGCTTGGCGGGGTCGGCCTTCTTCTTGCCGAGCATGCCGAGCAGGGTCGTCTCGAAGAGCTTGTAGCCGTCGGCGCGGACCTTCATGCCTTCGGCGAAGACGGCCTGCTCGGAGGCGAGGGTCTCGGGTGGCTCGAGGCGGTCGGCGCGCACGGCGATCTCGTTCTGCTTCGCGCTCAGCTCGGCGAGCTTGGCCGTGAGCTCCTTGCGCGAGAACCTGGTGGGGGCGGCGACGAGCTGGTCGAGCTGCTTGCCGAGCGCGGCGGAGTCGCTGATGGCGAGCGAGACGCCCTCGAAGTAGGTGCGGTAGGACGAGACCTTGCGGTTGTGCTGGCAGCTGCGCGCCCACCAGGCCATGGCGAAGACGATCACGAAGAGGATCGCCGCGAGGATGACGATGCGCTGGATGCGGGTGCGGCGCGGGTTGGAGCGGCGGCGTGGCGACGACGGCGACTCGGGCTGGTCGCGTTTGGGCGCCTGGGCGGCCGCGTCGTCGTCGAAGAAATCCACTCCGCGGACCCCCGTTTGTCAGGCGGTTGGTGGGCGAGGCGGGACTTGAACCCGCACGCACGTAAGTGCACTAGACCCTGAACCTAGCGCGTCTGCCAATTCCGCCACTCGCCCAGCAGCTCTTACAGGGTTCGGATTGTACCATACCGAATACCGTGCCAAACGAAGGATCGCCTATCCCCATGTCCGTCGCGGCGCACAACATGACACCCCTCTACGCCGATTGGCGCGACCGCTATCATCTGGTCGGCAAGATCGGCAGCGGCGGCTTCGCCGACGTGTACGAGGCGCTCGACGTCACCCTCGACCAGCCCGTCGCGCTCAAGATCGTCGCCGACGGACGCGGCATGTCCGCCCGCGTCGTGCGTGAGGTCGAGGCCGCCGCGGCTCTCGACCACCCCAACATCGTGGCGCTCTACGACTGGTTCGGCGACGGCGAGCGCAGCATCCTCGTCTGGGAGCTCGTGCGTGGCGAGTCGCTGAACAAGCTGGCCGGCGAGCTCGGCGACGGGGACGTGGCGGCGCTCGGCGTCGAGCTGCTCGACGCCCTCGCCTTCGCTCACAGCCAGGGCGTCATCCACCGCGACGTCAAGCCGCAGAACGTGATGCTGGACTCCGCCGGGCACGTCAAGGTGATGGACTTCGGCATCGCCCGCCTCATCGACGCCGACACGCTCACGGGGGAAGGCGACGTCATCGGCACGGTCGCCTATATGTCGCCGGAGCAGGCCGCCGGGCGCCGCGTGGGGCCGCCCAGCGACGTGTACTCAGCCGGCATGGTGCTCTACGAGCTGCTCGCCGGCGAGCATCCGCTGCGCGGGCGGACGCCGGCCGAGACGCTGTCCAACGTGGCCGCCGGCCGGCTGCCGTCACTGGGCGCGCTACGGCCCGACCTGGCGCAGGGTCTGGTCGGGCTCATCGACGACGCCTGCGCGCCGCGACCCGGCGAGCGGCCCACGGCCGCCGCGCTCAGCGACGCCCTCGACGAGCTGCTCCACAGCGGACGCCTGCGCCCGCGGCGGCTGCTGCGCGCCCGGCGGCTGGTGCGTCCGCTGCAGCGCGCCGGCTTCGTCGCCGAGCGCGCCGCCGGCGCCGGCCTCGCGGCGCTCACCAGCGGCGTCGTGCTCGGCGCGCTGCCGGCGTATCCCTCGAGCTGGACGCTGCCGCTGGTCGCGATCTGCACGGCGGTGTGGGCCGTGGTACCGCAGGGCGGGCTCGTCTTTCTGCTGGGCGCGCTGGCGTTCCCCGTCTTCAACGTGTCGCTGAGCCTGGGAGCGACCTATCTGGCCTTCGCCGTCGCCTTGTTCCTCCTGACCCGCACGCGGCCCATCGTGGCTCTCTGGCCCACGCTGGCGCTGGTGCTCACGCCTGTGTACCTCACGCTTCTGGCGCCGGCGGGGGCGGCCCTGCTGGGCCGCGTGCGCGGCCCGCTGGCCGCCGCCTGGGCCGCCGCCGGCACGCTCATCTACCTGCTGCTCCTCCATGACTCGCGCGGGCCGTTCACGCTCTTCCAGCCGCGCGGGCGCCTCGCCGCCGAGGCCGCCGCCGCCGGTGACCCGTTCACCGCGGCGACGCGCGTCCTCGGCGCGGCTCTGGCGCCCGCCGGCGCGCTCCAGATGCTCGTCTGGGCGGGCCTCGCCGTGGCTCTCGGCTGCGCCCTCTCGAGCCGCCGTCTCGAGCTCCGCCTGTGGGTCTGGGCGCTGGCGTTCGCGGCGACGTTCGCGGTCTACCTCATCGTGCCCGTCGCCGTCTGGGGGTACCCCGCTGAGCTCGCGCCCCTGCTCTTGAATGTGGCGCTGGCGGCCGGCGTGATACTCTTGCCCTTGGTTTTGACGACCGGTGACGGGCCGGAGGACCGCGACGATGGGCATCTTCAAGAAGGCTGAGAAGAAACTCGAAGGCTTTGTCGAGGGCGGCTTCGGGCGCGCCTTCAAGGCCGGCGTGCAGCCGGTCGAGCTGGCGCACAAGCTCGCCAAGGAGATGGGCGACCACAAGACCGTCGGCGTTTCCAACGTGTACGTGCCCAACGAGTTCGACATCTATCTGGGCGAGGCCGACTACGGGCATCTCTCGTCCCTGTCGGATTCTCTCAAGGCCGAGCTCGCCAACTACGTCACCGCCTTCGCGCGGCGCGAGGGCTGGACGCTCGTCGCGCCGCCGCGCCTCGACCTGCACCGCGACGACGATCTGCGCGTCGGCGAGTTCGGCATCGCCACGGGCGCCGTCACCGCTCCGGCCGAGGCGCCGGCCGCGGCGTACGCGCCGCCGGCCTACGCGCAGCCTGCGTACGTGCCTCCGCCGGCAGCGCAGCCTGCGTACGTGCCTCCGCCGGCAGCGCAGCCTGCGTACGTGCCTCCGCCGGCAGCGGCCGCGCCGGGTCCGCTGCTCGACCAGACCGTGCTCTATCAGGAGCAGGCCCCCGCGGCCGCGCCGCCCATGGCGTGGGCCGCCGGCCCGCGCGCGACCCTGCGGGGGCGGCAGGGCGAGTGGGAGCTGCGCGAGGCCGTGACCGTGATCGGCCGCAGCCGGCGCTGCGACATCGTGCTCACCGACCCCAACGTCTCGCGGCAGCACGCCGAGATCCGCCGCCAGGACGACGGCTTCATGGCGCTCGACCTCGGGTCCACCAACGGCATGCGCATCAACCGCCGCGACGTCAAGCAGGCCGTGCTGCAGCACGGCGACCGCATCGAACTGGGCACCGCGGAGCTCGTGTTCGAGAGGCTGCCGTGATGCCGGCCCCCAGGTGAAGGCGGCCACCGTGCTTCGCGGCTGCAGGGACAGCGGGGGACACCCATGATCGACATCGTCCTGCTCGTCCTCAAGATCGGCATCCTCGTGCTGCTCTACCTCTTCATCTGGCAGGTCGTGAAGACGGCCGTCGCCACGGTGCGCGCCCCCGCCGGCGCGGCGGCGGCTCCGGACGTCGCGCTGCCCGCGGGCGCGCGGCCCGTCGCCGTGTTTTCGCCGGCGGAGCGGGAGGCCCGCCGCGACGAACGCCTCACCGAGCGCACGATTTCCGGCGAGAAGCTCGACTTCACCGGTCACATCGATCCGCGCCTCGTCGTCGAACAGAGCCCCATCGTCCCGGCCGGCGTCGTGTTTCCTCTAAGCGGCTGGATCACCGTGGGCCGCGCCTCGTCGAGCGACATCGTGCTCGACGAGGATTTCGTCTCGAGCACGCACGCGCGCTTCGTGCCGCGCGGCTCCTTCTACTACGTGGAAGACCTCGGCAGCACCAACGGCACGTTCGTCAACGAGAAGCAGGTGAGCGGCGAGGCGCAGCTCAAGCTCGACAGCCGGGTGCGCGTCGGCGAGACCGTCTTCCGCTACGAGGAGTGATCCCCCTGTGACTCTCGTCGCTCATCCCGGAGCCCTTACCGACATCGGCCTGCACCGCAAGACCAACGAGGACGCCTTCGTCATGGCCCCGCCCCTGTTCGCGGTCTGCGACGGCATGGGCGGCGCCCAGGCCGGTGAGGTCGCCAGCGAGCTCGCCGCCGAGACGCTGGCCGCCGCCGTCGCCGACGGCTGGCCGCTTCTGGCGGCCGCCGAGCAAGCCAACGCCGCCGTCTATCAGCGCGCCCACGAAGACTCCGACCACTCTGGCATGGGCACCACGCTCACGGCCGTGGTGCTCGAGGGCGACATGGGCCACTTCGTGCACATCGGCGACAGCCGCGCCTACCTGCTGCGCGGCGGCGCGCTGGAACAGCTCAGCGACGATCATTCGCTGGTCGGCGAGATGGTGCGCGAGGGGCGCCTCAGCGAGAGCGACGCGGCCTCGCACCCCCACCGCAGCATCCTCAGCCGCGCCCTCGGCACGGAGCCGCTGGCGCGCATCGACGAGTTCGCCGTCGACCTGCGCGCCGGCGACGTGCTGCTGCTGTGCAGCGACGGCCTCAGCGGAGTGGTGGCGGCCGAGGCCATCAGCATGGCGCTCCTCCGCGCCGATCCCGACGACGCGGCCGCCGAGCTCATCGCCGCGGCCCGCAAGAACGGCGGCCCCGACAACATCACCGCCGTGGTCCTGCGCCTCGACGAGCCGTGCGCCGCCGACGAGGAGATCACGCTCGTGGTCCCGGCCGCCCAGTCCGCGACGGTGGTGCTCGCGCCTCTGGCCGCGCCCGCCGCCGACGAGGAGGTCACGCTCGTGGTCCCGGCCGGACAGCCCGCAGCCCTTGACGGGGCGCCGGCCGCGGCCGGCGAGGCCGCGGCGGAAGCGCCGGACTCCTCAGGAGATCCCGGCGATGCCGACGAGCTGGTCGCCGCGCCGCCTGGCCCGGAAGGCGCGGCCGACGCTCCTCCGCCAGACCCGCCGCGCGCGCCCAAGCGCCGTCTCGGCTGCCTCGTCGTCCTGCTCACGCTGCTCGCCGTGGTCGCCGGCGCCGGCGCCCTCACGGTCAGCACCGTCTTCTACCTGGGCGTCGATGACGGCCGCCTGGCCGTCTACAGCGGCCTGCCGGCGACGCTCGGCCCCGTCCAGCTGCACGCCGTCTACCGGCGCAGCTCGCTCCCCTATGGATCGCTCGGCCCGGCCGAGCGCCGCCTCATCGACGAGCAGGGCCTGCACACCAGGAGCAGCGTCATGGCGTTCGCCGAGACCCTGGGGATGTGGCCCTGAGCCGACGCAACATCGAGCTACTCTTCCTCGTGATCGCCGGCGCCGTGAGCACCATGGCCTACGTGTCCGTCTACGCGGCCCGCTTCCGCGAGATCAACCGCGTCTCCATCATCTACGGCCTCGTCTTTGTGGGCATCTTCTTTCTGCTGCACCTGCTGGTGCGTTTCGTGCTCCCGCAGGCCGACCCGTTTCTGCTGCCCGTCACCGCGTTGCTCGCCGCCATCGGGCTCACCGAGATCTTCCGCATCCGTCCGGCGCTCGCGCTCACCCAGGGGCAGTGGCTGCTGGTCGGGGCCGGCCTCTTCATCCTCACGGTGCTCATCGTGCGCGATCACATGAAGCTCGATCGCTACCGCTACATCATGGGGGCCATCGGCCTGGCGTTGCTGGTCGTGACCATCGTGCTGGGCACGACCGTCAACGGCGCCAAGCTCTGGATCCACGCCTTCGGCTTCTCGATCCAGCCGTCGGAGCTCGCCAAGCTGGCCATCGTGATCTTCCTCGCCGGCTACCTCAACGACAAGAAGGCGCTGCTCTCGGTGCCCACTCACCACGTCCTCGGCGTGCCCCTGCCGGCGGCCAAGTACTTCGGCCCGCTGCTCGTCATGTGGGTGATGTCGCTGGCCATGCTCATCTTCATGAAGGACTTCGGCATGGCGCTGCTCTTCATGTCGGTCTTCGTGGCGCTCATGTACATGGCCACCACGCGGATCGTGTACGTCGTGCTCGGCGGCGGTCTCTTCGCCGCCGCCGCCGCCATCGCCGTCGCCGTCGTGCCGCACGTCCAGGACCGCTTCACCACATGGCTCGACCCCTGGCCTTACGCCAGCACGACCGGCTACCAGCTTCTGCAGTCCCTGTTCACCATCGCCGACGGCGGCGTTCTGGGCGCCGGCTTCGGCCGCGGCTTCCTGCTGTACGCCAACCGCCAGCCGGTGGTCCCCGATCTGCAGACCGACTTCATCTTCGCCGCCGTCGCCAACGAGATCGGCCTCCTCGGCGCGGCCGGCGTGATCCTCCTCTACGTGCTCTTCATGTGGCGCGGCTTCCGCATCGCCGTCTGGGCGCCGGACGGCTTCTCCAAGCTGCTGGCCGCCGGCCTCGCCTTCGCCTTCGGCCTGCAGACCTTCATCATCCTCGGCGGCGTCACGCGGCTCATACCTCTGACCGGCATCACGCTGCCGTTCGTGAGCTACGGCGGCAGCTCCATCACCGCCAATCTCATGCTGGTGGCGCTTCTCCTCATGGTCTCGCACCGTACCAATGTGGTGCGCGGAGGCACCGACCTCGAGCGCCGCCGCCTGGCGGAGCGCGGGTAGGGGCGGCCATGAACAGGGCCATCGCGCGGATCTTCATCGTCGGCGTCATCCTCTTCGTCGCGCTGATCGTCAACCTCACGTGGATCATGGCCGGTCGCGCCCAGTGGTTCGCCGACCGCCCCGAGAACAAGCGCGGCATCGCCAAGGAGATGAAGATCAAGCGCGGCGACATCCTGGGCTACGACGGCTCCACCATCGCCGGCTCGCTGCGCCGCTCCGGCTACTACTACCGTGTCTACCCGCAGGGCACGCTGGCGCCGCAGCTCGTCGGCTACGACAGCGTGCGCTACGGGCGCAGCGGCATCGAGCAGGAGCTCAACGACGATCTCACCGGGCAGTCCACCGACCTCGGCGTGCAGAGCTGGATCGACCGGCTCCTGGGGCGCAAGCCGAAGGGCGCCGCCGTCCAGCTCACGCTCGTCCCGGCCGTGCAGAAGGAGGCCCAGAAGGCGCTCAGCGGTCAGACGGGCGCGATCGTGGCGCTCGATCCCAAGACGGGCGCGCTCATCGCCTCGGCCTCGGCGCCCACCTACGACCCCGCCAACCTCGAGGACGACTGGGCGCGCCTGAGCAGGGATCCGGGGGCGCCGCTGCTCAGCAGGCCGACGCAAGGTCTCTACCCGCCGGGCTCGGCCTTCAAGGTCGTCACGGCCACCTCCGGCCTCGACAACGGCAAGGTCACGCCCACCAGCGAGTTCATCGACACCGGCACCTACGTGGTGTTCGGCGGCAAGGTCACCAATTATGGAGGCGCCGTGTTCGGCGCCAACGATCTCTCCCGGGCGCTGACGTACTCCATCAACACCACCTTCGCCAAGGTCGGCAACCTGCTGGGGCGCAAGCGGCTCGTCTCGTCGATGCAGCGCTTCGGCTTCTACCAGACGCCGCCGCTGCCGCTGCCGCAGGGGATGGTCGCGCCCAGCGGCCGCTACGGCAAGAATGGCCTGCTCTCGCCGGACGCCTTCATGGACCCGCTGGCCGTGGCTTGGGCGGCCTGCGGCCAGGAGCAGGTCCTGTCGACGCCGCTGCAGATGGCTCTCGTCGCCGCGGGCGTGGCCAACGGCGGCCGCGTCATGAAGCCGTACTACACGCAGCAAGTCGTGGCGTCTTCGGGCGGCGTGGTGCAGAAAGCGCAGCCGGGGCCGTGGCTGGTGGCCATGAAGCCCGCCACGGCCGCGCAGCTCAACACCATGATGCAGCGCGTCGTCAACGCCGGCACGGGCACGGCGGCGGCGCTCGAGGGCATCCAGGTCGCCGGCAAGACCGGCACCGCCGAGCGCGGCGACGGCGGCAACCTGGCCTGGTTCATCGCCTTCGCGCCCGCCGAAGACCCGCAGATCGCCATCGCGGTCGTCATCGAAGACACTCAGTCGACCGGCGGCGAGGCGGCGGCGCCGCTGGCCGCCGCCGTGATCAAGACGGCTCTGGCGCAGCCGTCCCTGCCCTGACGGGGCAGGGAGCCGGCGCCCGGACTCGTATCTGTCAGCAGAAGGAGCGAGGTGACCAGACGTGAGCGACGTCTTCCAGCCACAACAGGTGCTGAGCGGCCGCTACCGCGTGCTGCGCAAGATCGGCGGCGGCGGCATGGCCGACGTCTATCTCTGCGAGGATCTCACTCTGGGCCGCCGCGTGGCGCTCAAGGTGCTGCTGCAGCGGTTTCTCGACGACCCCAACTTCGTCGAGCGCTTCCGCCGCGAGGCCAAGGCCGCCGCCGGCCTGAACCAGGCCAACCTCGTCAGCATCTACGACTGGGGCGAGGTCGACGGCACGTACTTCATCGTCATGGAATACGTGGAGGGCGAGACCCTCAAGGAGCTGGTGCGCCGCCAGGGCCGCCTCGGCGGCAGCGAGGCCGTGAGGATCTCGCTGCAGCTTCTGGCGGCCCTCGAGTTCGCCCACCGCACGGGCATCGTGCACCGCGACGTCAAGCCGCAGAACGTGATGATCGACCGCGACGGCAACGTCAAGGTCACCGACTTCGGCATCGCTCGCGCCGGCGACTCGGGCATGACCGAGGTCGGCTCCATCCTCGGCACGGCCCAGTATCTGGCCCCCGAACAGGCCCGGGGACAGCCGGTCGACGAGCGCTCCGACCTGTACTCCGTCGGCATCGTCCTCTACGAGATGCTCACCGGCACGGTGCCGTTCAAGGGCGACAGCGCGGTCACCGTCGCGCTCAAGCACGTCAACGAGATGGCCGCCGAGCCCGCGCAGCTCGTGCCGGGCCTGCCCTACGCGCTCAACCAGATCGTCCTCAAGGCGATCGCCAAGGATCCCGCTCAGCGCTACCAGACGGCCGAGCAGTTCGCCCGCGACCTGCGCTCCGCGCAGGTGGGCGGGCCCGTGGCCGCCGCCGCCTTCGACCCCGGCGCCGAGGCCACCAGGCTCATGAGCGCCGGCGCCGCCGCCGGCGCCACCTCGGTGATGACCGGCGGCCCCCTCACCGAGACCACCGGCGACCGTGGTCGCCGACGGCGCCGCTGGCCCTGGGCGCTGGTGATCGTCCTGCTCCTGCTGGTGATCGCCGCCGCCGCCTACGGGCTGGTGCGGGCCATGGGCACGGGCAGCGTCGTTGTGCCCACGGTGGTGGGCAAGAGCAAGGCGGCGGCGCTCACCAGGCTCGAAGAGGCGGGCTTCAAGGCCGACGTCCAGGAGGAGTACTCCGGCAAGGTCGAAGAGGGCTTCGTCAGCCGGCAGGCGCCCCCGGGCGGCGCCAAGCTGCGCAAAGGCGACACCGTCGACATCTGGGTGAGCAAGGGCAGCGAGATGGTCACGCTGGATGACTTCAAAGGCCGGACGCCCGCGGAGGTGCGGGGCTGGCTCGAACAGAACGGCCTCAGCGGCCTCGAGAAGTCGGGCAAGTCCGCCACTATCCCGTCGGGCAAGGTGTTCAAGCAGGACCCGGCGGCCGGTGGGCAGGTCAAGCGCGGAGCGACGATCACCTACTGGGTGAGCAGCGGCAAGCCGCAGGCCACCGTGCCGGACCTTGTCGATCTCACGCAGGCCGCGGCGCAGGCGGCCCTGGCCGACGCCGATCTGCTGCTGGGCACGGTCACGCCCGAGCCGAGCGGCACGGCGCCCAGCGGCCAGGTCATCCGCCAGGACCCCGCCGCCGGCGTCGCCGTGGCCAAGGGGTCCGCCGTGAACATCGTCGTATCGAGCGGCTCGCCGTCGCCGTCGCCATCCCCGTCGCCTTCGGCGAGCCCGACGACATCGATGGTGACCATCCCCGACGTGTACGGCATGGACGCGACGAGTGCGACGGACGCGCTCACGGCGGCCGGATTCGGCGTGAAGCTGAAGCCGAAGGGGGGCACCGGCGAGCCTCCGGGCACGGTGGTCGGCATGACGCCGGACGCCGGCGCCGAGGTGCCCAGCGGGTCGACGGTGACCCTGGTCATCGCCGAGTAGACGCGTTCGCGCGGATCACCGTGTATGGCAACGCCTCCATCCTTAGGGCCTATCCCGCCAGGTCTGCACGCACGGATGCGCCCGTGGACACGTCGCGGATGCGGCCCCTCCCCGATCCCCACGTAGCTGGGCTACGAGGGAACCGTCTCGTGACCGCCCCGCTCGGTCCACGAACGCCCCGCACGCACATCCCTACCGGGATAGGCCCTTACCGCGTGGCGTGGCCGAGCGCGTACACCGGGCGGGCGAAGTACACCGACCCGGCGCCGCGCGGCGACCGCCGGGCGAGGCTGTGCCTGAGGCGCGGGGTGAGGCGGAAGACCGTGCCGCCGATCAGGGCCGCAGGCCGCTCGTCGCCGCACGGCGATGCGGGAGTGCGGACCCTGTGATCATTGACGCGCGGCGCCCGGCCCGAGTATCCTCGCCGCGTCCCGCGGGGTCCCCGCAGGCGAAAGGATGTGACTCGTTTCCGTGGACGAAGCCCCAGGGTCGCTGGCCCTCTCCGAGCTCGAAGACATGACCGTGGTCGACGCCGCCGGCGCGCAGATCGGCGAGCTGCTCGATGTGGTCGTCCTCTGCGCCTCCGACACCGCCGTGGTCACCGGCTTCTTCGTCGAGCGCGACGACGACAAGTACCGCGCCTCCTGGGCGCAGGTCGCGGTGGTCGACGTCGATGCTGAGAAGCTCCACCTCTCGTGCCTTGCCGCCGACCTCGAGCCCGCCTCGATCCGCGGCGACGAGCTGGCCCTCGTCGATGCCGTGCTCGACAACCAGGTGCTCGACATGCGACGCCGCGTCTTTGTGCGCGTGCAGGACGTGCGGCTCGAGGCCCGCGACGGCGGGCTCGTCGTGGCCGGCGTCGATGCGAGCTCCGGCGCCCTGGCGCGGCGCTTTGGTCTCGGTTTTATCTCGCGCCGCCTGCCGCGGCGCAGCGGCGATCTCGTGCCGTGGGCGGACGTCAATCTCATCGCCTTGCGGCTGTCGCAGCTCAACTTCGTCGAGGCGTTCGCCGAGCTCGCCGAGCTGCACCCGGCCGACATCGCCGACGTGATCAGCCAGGTGGGCCCGCGGGAGCGCGCGGCCGTGCTGGCCGCGCTCAACACGGGCCTCGCCGCCGACACCCTCCAGGAGATGGAGGAGGAGCTGCGCACGGCGGCGCTGCAGGACATGCCGCTCGAGCGCGCCGTGGCGGTGCTCGAGCAGATCGAGGCCGACGAGGCCGCCGACATCCTCAGCGACCTCCCCGACGAGCTCTCGCAGCAGATCCTCGCGCGCCTGCCCGACGAGCGCGAAGACGACCTGCGTGAGCTTGCCAGCCACCCCGAGCACACAGCCGGGGCGCTCATGACCACCGACTTCGTCGCCCTGCCGGTGGGCTTCACCGCCGGGGCGGCGCTCGCCTGGATCCGCACCGAGCGGCCCGAGCAGCACGCCATGACCTACCTGTACTTCATCGGCGAGGACGGCCGGCTGGCGGGCGTCGCGAGCCTCAGAGACCTGGTGCTCGCCGAGCCCGACCGGCCCGTCGCCGAGCTCATGGAGGACGACGTCGTCGACATCGCCGCCGACGTGGACGAGGAGGAGGTCGGCCGCATCATGACCAGGTACGACCTCCTCGCCATCCCGGTCATCGACGAGGAGGGGCGGCTCGAGGGCATCGTCACGCTCGATGACGCTCTCGACGCGGTGCTGCCCGCCGACTGGAAGCAGCGGCTGCCGCGGCTCTTTCGGTAAGTCCCCCGCGCGGCCTTCGCGATCCGCGGCCGGTGAAGACGGGGGCACCTCCCCATGGGGGGGTGGGGGGGTGGGGTAGTCGGTCAGCGCCTCCCGCGCGGGCCCCTCCGCCGCCCGCGCGCGGGCCTCCCGCGCGCGGGCCTCCCGCGCGGGCCCCTCCGCCGCCCGCGCGTCAGCCTCCGGGGTCGCCCGCGCCGCCCGCGCCACCCGCGGCGGGTGAAAACGAGCGTGGAAGGGCTGTTCTCCCATCAGTCTCCCTGGCGGCCGCGCCACCCGCGCGGCGAGTGGAAATGAGAGCGGAAGGGCTATTTCCCCATCAGTCTCCCTGGCGGCCGCGCCACCCGCGCGGCGAGTGGAAATGAGAGCGGAAGGGCTATTTCCCCATCAGTTTCCCTGGCGGCTTCGCCACCCGCGGCGGGTGGAAATGAGAGCGGAAGGGCTATTTCCCCATCAGACGGTGGCGTCAACGTTGACGTTCGCGCTCAGCGGACGCGGCCCGCCGACGGGGGCATAGTCGAAAGCGTCCGAAGCCGTTGACGGGACTTCCAACGATCCCGTTGGAAGTACCGCCAGCGGTATCGCCAACGGCATACGCTCGCACAGCGCCTATGCCGTGGGCGGCGACCACCCGCGCGGTCTTCTGCAGCCGCGGCCGACGGAAGACCAGGCCGCGGCTGCCGGAACTGCGCCGGTTGATGCGCGAGACGACGCGTGCGGGCAAGCGACTCGCGGCCGGTGAAAGCGTGGACGGAGGGCTATCCCCTCAGACGGTGGCGTCAACGTTGGCGTTCGCGCTCAGCGGACGCGGCTCGCCGGCGGGTGCATGGTCGAAGACGGCCTACGTGACCATCCCCGTCTCTCAGGCGCCGGTGAGCCGCGAATGGGGCGCCCGGCGGGTGCACAACCGGCAACGCTCCCGGCGGCCGCGGCGGGCGCGCCCGGCCGGCGGCCGCGGCGACCCTGCGGCCCGGGCGCGGGGTAGTACGAAAAGGGAAGATGAGGATTCCCTGACTGTCGGGTCGCGTACGGCCCTCCGCAGGCTCGCTCGCCGGAGGGAAGATAAGGATTCGCCGGAATTCCCTATCTTCCCTCACAGCATTACCCCGCCGCCGCGGGTGCCGCGGGTGCCGCGGGTGCCGCGGGTGCGGCGGGTGCCGCGGGTGCCGCGGGCGCCGCGCCAGCCGCGCGCCGTGTCCGCCTTCTGGCCGCTCGCGGATCCGGAGGCTGAACGCGCGACCGGACGGAAGGGGATGGTCATGACGGCAGAATCCGTTGAGGGTACTTGCAACGATACCGTTGGAAGTACAACCAACGGGATCGCCAACGGAAGACGGTCGCACGGCAACTATGCCGGCGGGCCGGCGACCACGGCCTTCCGCGGCTGACGGAAGACCAGGCCGCGGCTGACGGAGCTGCGCCGGTTCAAGCGCAAGACGACGCGCGGCAAGCGACCCGCGGCCGGTGAAGATGAGCTATCTTCCCCTCGGCTCTTGGGTCGGCCGAGGCTCTGGCGTCAGAAGGCCGCGGCGTGCGGCGGCCGGGCGCTCGCGGTGGCGCCCGCGGCCGCGCTTGCGGCCGCGCTTGCGGGCGCGCGCGGCGCCGCGCTCGCGCCGCCGCTCAGACCGGCTGCGCCGCCGCCGGCGCCTCCACCGTCTCCCAGGCGACGCTGTGTCGCGACGCCTCGACGAGCGTGGCGAGGTCGAGGCGAAAGCGCGCGATCTCGCCCTTGGCCTGGACCCGGCGAAACCCCCCGCCCTCGAGCACCTCGGGGTGGAACAGGTTGAGCTCGCGGAGATAGCCGCGGAACGGGTCACCGGGGCGCGCCCGGCTCAGGCCGAAGGCTTCGAGCGCCGCGACGCGGCGGTGCTTGAGCGAGGCCTCGATCTCCTGGAGGAGGAACTGGAAGCCGCGCAGGTACTCTTCATCGTAGAAGTACGAGCAGGTGAGGACGTAGGCGTCGGGTGAGGGGGGGCCGGCCGGCAGGCAGCGCGCCCGCGGCAGCAGGCGCGCGGCGGCGGTGTGCATCCAGCCGACGACCGCGCCGCCCTCGAGCAGGGCGCGGCCGAAAAAGCCGGCCTCGGCCTCGGCCTCCTGCTCCCAGGCCTGACGCAGATCGGGCGCCGCGGTCGCGGTGGGCAGCGTCTGCCACCAGACGCAGCCCTGGCAGGCCGGCGCCAGCAGGTCGCGGGTGCTTGCGCTGAGGTCGATCGCCCTCACTCGTCGGCGGCCGCCGCGACGTCGTCCTCCCCGAGGCGCACGGGGCCGTGGCGCTCCATGTGCACGCGGAGGCCCGCCACGCCGGGGATGCCTTTGACGGCGTCCCACACGCTGCTGGTGATGACTTCGGCCGAATAGCTGCGCCCGGGTCGTTCGCGCACGCCGCCCCTTCCGTCGCTGGTGGCGCGAGTATACCGCCGTCGCGAGGCGCGCGGGGAGCCCGCCGCCCCCGCTGTTTGCCACCGTGCGAGGCGCTCCCCTATACTCCTTGCGCACGAAGGGGCCTGACCCTGAGTCCCGCCGTGCCCCGAACGACGATCGAGGCGGTCATCACGAGCGAGAACATCACCATCTACCGCGCCGACTGGGTGCTGCCCGTGGCGGCGCCGGTGCTGGCCGACGGCGGGCTCGCCGTGAGCGGCGAGCGCATCGTCGGCGTGGGCGCGGCGCGCGACCTCACGGCCGCTCATCCGCAGGCGCAGGTGATCGATCTCGGCCGCGCCGTGATCATGCCTGGGTTCGTCAACTGCCACAGTCATATCGAGTACACGTCCTTCCGCGGCATCCTCGACGACTCCGAGTTCGGCGACTGGATCATCTGCCTCGTGGACGTCAAGGCCGCGCTGACCCCCGAGGAGTACCTCGCGAGCGCGAAGCTCGGCGCCCTCGAGGCCATCTCGTCGGGCATCACCACCATCGCCGACACGAGCTACGGCGCCGCCACGCTCGAGGCGGCCGCCGAAGCCGGCCTGCGCGGGCGTCTGTATCTGGAGGTCTTCGGGGTCGATGACAAGCGCCTCGACGAGACCATGGCCGACGTGGAGCGGCGTCTCGCCGAGGCGCAGGCCGCCGCGCCGCCACGCTTCGATGTCGGCCTCGCGCCCCACGCGCCCTACACCGTCTCCAGCCGCCTGTATCAGGCCGTCTCGGAGCTGGCCCGTGAGCGTGGCCTCAAGGTCATGAGCCACGTCGCCGAGAGCAAAGAGGAGCTCACTTACATCCGCTCCGGCTCGGGCAAGTTCGCCCACGACTACCGCGAGAAGATGGGCTGGGAGCGGATGCTCGTGCAGCCCTTCGGCGTGAGCCCCATCAAGTACCTGCAGCAGTGGAACGTCTTCGACCACGATTTCCTCGCCGTCCACTGCGTGCAGGTGAGCCGCGACGACATCCGCATCCTCAAGGCCAAAGACGTCGCCGTCGCTCACTGCCCCAAGGGCAACGCCAAGCTGGGCTGCGGCGTCATGCCCCTGGCCGACCTGTTGCACGAGGGCGTGCGCATCGGTCTGGGCACCGACAGCCCGGCCTCCAGCAACATCATGGACATGTTCGACGAGATGCGCACGATGCTCTTCTTGCACCGCGCCGTCGAGCGCGACGTCACGGTGCTCGACGCGCCCAAGTGCGTGCGTATCGCCACGCTGGGCGGCGCCGAAGCGCTGGGCGTGCAGGACGACGTAGGCAGTCTCGAGCCGGGCAAGTGCGCCGATTTCATCGCCGTCGATGTCTCCAAGTCGCACTTCGCGCCCATCGACGAGCCGTATTCGGCGCTCGTCTACGGGGCCAATCAGGACGACGTACTGCTCACTGTGGTCGGCGGCGACGTGCTGTTCCACGAACGCTGCTACACGGGCCTCGACGCGGAGGCCATCAGGCGCGCCGCTGTCGGGGTGCGCCAGAAGCTGCGCGACCGCGTGCGCGCCGGAGGCGTCCAGGTGGGCGCCGCCGAATCAGGCTGGTGGCACACGGCCACCGCTCCAGGAGAGGGGACCCCCTAAGTGCTGCTCGACCGCCAACGCGTGAAGTTCTGGCAGAAGTGGGTGTTCGGGTTCATGGCCATCATCATGGCCGGGTTCCTGGTCATGATCCCACTGAGCAACAACCTGGGCTGCGGCGGCGGCGCCTCCGCCACCAAGCAGCTCGACACAGACATCGCCAGGTACCAGGCGGCCGTCAAGGCCGACCCCAAAGACGTCGAGTCCTGGCGGAGTCTCGCCGAGAACTACGTGCTGCGCGCCAACCAGCAGCCGCAGGGCTCCGCCGCCCAGAAGGCCGACTGGCGCGCTGCGGCGCAATACTACGAGAGCGCCGACAAGCTGCTCAAGAAGGAGAAGGGCGCCGCCGCCAGGCAGCTGCGCATCGACACGCTCCAGCAGCTGGTGAGCGTCTATCTGTTCCTGGAGGACTACCAGTCGGCGACCAGCGTCTACGGGCAGATCACAGCGCTGAGGCCGAAGGACGCGCAGTCGTTCTTCGACATGGCGACCGTGGCCATCAGCGCCGGCGACACCAACACGGCATTGCTCGCCTTCATCACGTTCCTCAAGCTCGATCCCACCTCGCCCGACGCCCCGGCGGTCAAGGACTGGATCGCCGCCAACTCGGGCACGCCCACGCCCACGCCGTCGCCTTCGCCCACGTCCTCGTCCGCACCCTCGCCGGCGGCGTCGCCGAGCTCGGGAGGCGGGCAGTGAGCGACCTGTTCAGCGTCTCCAGCGAGCGCGTCGACGACAGTCTCGGCGTCGTCGCCCTCTCCGGCGAAGTCGACATCTTCACCTCTCCTCAGTTCAAGGAGTGCATGGTGGAGCTCCTCGACGCCGGCGTCGACAGGCTGGTCGTCGACCTGAGCGGCGTGACGTTCATCGACTCCACGGCTCTCGGCGTGCTCATCGGCGGCGTGCGCCGCGCCCACACTGCCGGCGGGGCCATCGCCCTGGTGGTCGCCAACCGCGCCGTGGAGCGCGTTCTTTCGATCACCGGCCTGGACCGCGTGTTCACGATCCACGCCACCCGCGAGGCCGCGCTCGAGTCGCTCGCCTGACCGCGCGGCCATCGTCATCTCGACACCGGGGTCCCCGCGGTGGTATTAACCACCATCGTCCGGGGCTGCCCGGCCACATCGTCTGAGGTAGGTCCGTGAGGCTCATCGTCACAGAGAAGGATTCCGCCGCCCACAAGATCGCCGACATCCTCGGCGGCAAGGTCACGGTCAAAGAGCACGGCCGCGGGCGCCAGAAGGTCAGGTCGTATCACTTCGCCTACAAGGACGACGACGCCGTCGCCATCGGCTTGCGCGGCCACGTCATGGAGACCGTGTTCCCCAACACGTACCGGCGCTGGAGCCTCAAGTACCTCGGCGACATGATCGAGACTCCCGATCTGGCGTGGGTCGTCGACGGCGGCGCCGCCGGCACGCTCGCGGCGCTGCGCAGCGTGGCCAAAGGCGCCACCGAGGTCGTGATTGCCACCGACTACGATCGCGAGGGCGAGCTCATCGGCCACGAGGCCCTCGAGATCCTCCGCGGCGACGCCCTCAAGCGTCATCCGCACGACAAGCCCGAAAAGAAGAAGAAGGCCGGCGCCGCCGGCCGCGGCAAAGCCGCGGCCGCCCCTCCGGCCGCCCCGCCGGCGGACAACGGCGACCCGCACGTCAAGCCCATGCTGCCGGCCGCCGCCGTCGACCGCCACATCCGCGTGCGCTACTCCGCGCTCACCCGTGAAGAGGTCGAGGCGGCCTTCGCGAAGCCGTCCACCGTCGATTTCAACCTCGCCGAGGCGGCGCACTCGCGTCAGGACATCGACCTCATCTGGGGGGCGGTGCTCACGCGCTTCATGTCGCTGGCTTCCTACCGCTACGGCTCCGACTACCTGTCGGTCGGCCGCGTCCAGTCGCCGACGCTGCGCCTGGTCGTCGACCGCGAGCTGGAGCGCCGCGCCTTCGTGCCGGTCCCCTACTGGGAGATCAAGGCGACACTCACGCGGGACGACGACACTCTCGAGGTGGCGCATGCCAAGGGCCGCTTCGATTCCCTCGCGGCCATGGAGACCGCGCTCGCGCGCGCCCAGTCCGAGACCGCCGAGGTCACGGCCTACAAGGCGGAGCCGCGCAAGGTCGCGCCGCCGGCGCCCTTCAACACGACGGCGCTCATGAGCGCCGCCTCGGGTAGCGGCGCGTCGCCGGCGCGCGCCATGCGCGCCGCCGAGTCGCTGTACCTCGACGGCCTCATCAGCTACCCGCGCACCGACAACACCGTGTATCCGCCGTCGCTCGACCTGCGCGGCAGCCTGGAGGCCCTGGCCGGCTGGCAGCCTGTGGCCACCACCGCCGCGCGCCTTGCCAAGCAAGGCAAGTACACGCCCACCCAGGGCAAGAAGCGCACCACCGACCACCCGCCCATCTATCCGGTGGGGGTGCCCAAGAAGGAGCTCAGCGGCGACCAGGCCAAGGTCTACGACCTCGTCGTGCGCCGCTTTCTCGCGACGCTGCTCCCGGCCGCGGTCGTCGAAGGTCAGCGTGTCGACGTGCGCATCGGCCACGAACCCTTCCTGGCGCGCGGCAGCCGCGTGGCCTCGCCGGGCTTCTTGGAGGTCTACGAGAAGTACGCCGCCAAGCGCGAGCGGCCGCTGCCCGCGTTGCAGCCCGGCGACGTTCTCCAGGTGCGCGACCTGCGCAGCGAAAGCAAGGAGACTCAGCCTCCGTCGCGCTACGGTCAGGGTCCGCTCATCGAGAAGATGGAGGAGCTCAGCCTGGGCACCAAGGCCACCCGCGCCGACATCATCCAGCACCTCTACGACCGCAACTACGTGCGCGACAATCCCGTGGAGCCCACGGAGCTCGGGGTGGCGCTGATCACGGCCTTCGATGCCGCCATGAAGAAGGCGCCCGTCGACATCTCGTCGTGGCAGATGACGGCCAAGCTCGACGAGGAGATGGACCGCATCAGCGAGGGCGAGCTGCGCCGCGACCAGGTGGTGGCCGAGAGCCAGGATATGCTGGAGGCGGCTTGGAAGCTCCTCGACGGCCACATCGCCGACATCCGCGAGCTCATCAAGAGCGGCGTGCGCGAGGATCTCACGCTGGGCGAGTGCAAGAGCTGCGGCGGCCAGCTGCGCGTGCTTCGCGGCAAGACCGGCAAGCGTTTCGCCGCCTGCGTCGGCAAAGAGGGCGACGCGCCGCAGCCCGCGGCTGAAGGAGAGCGTCCGCGGCGCGGCTGCGGCCAGACCTTCCCGCTGCCGCAGCGCGGCGCCATCACCCCCACCGGCAAGATGTGCGGCGAGTGCGGCTGGCCCGAGATCAAGGTCGTGGGTGCCGGCGGTCGCGGACGCCCCTGGGTGCTCTGCGTCGACATCGACTGCCCGAGCAAAGAGAAGTACCGCGCGCGCGCCGCCGCCAAGAAGAAGGACGCCTGAGCGCGAGCCCTTCTCCGGGCAGACCACGAGGGAGACCGGCGTTGAGCGAACGGAGCGGCGTGCTGATCACGCTCGAGGGCTGCGACGGCTGCGGCAAGAGCACGCAGGCGGCGCTGCTCTGCGCGCGCCTCGCCGCCTGCGGGCTGCCCGTCGGCCCGTCGTCCGCCCCAGGCGCCGTGATCCGCGAACCGGGCGGCACCGCCGTCGGTGAGGCCGTTCGCGACGTCCTGCTCCACGGCCCCGACGCCCTGGCGCCCTGGACCGAGGCCCTGCTGTACGCCGCCGCCCGCGCCGAGCTCGTCGCGCGCGTGCTGCTGCCCGAGCTCGACGCCGGCCGCGTGCTCGTCCTCGACCGCTTCATCGACTCGTCGCTGGCCTATCAGGGCTGCGCCCGCGGCCTTGGCGTCGATGCCGTACTGGCCGTCAACGAGCCGGGTCTGCGCGGCCTGCTGCCCGACCTCACGATCGTCCTCGACGTCGATCCGCTGGTGGGGCTGGGGCGCGCCGCCGGCGCCCCCGACCGCATCGAGGCCGAAGGCCTCGACCTGCAGCAGCGGGTCGCCGCCGGCTTCGCCGTGGTGGCGCGGCGCTTCCCACAGCGCGTGCGTCTCATCGACGGCTTCCGCGACATCGACCTCGTGGCCGCCGACGTCGAGGCGGCGGCGCTCGAGGCGGTCGTGGCCGCCGGCCTGCGGCTCGGCGGCTGAGGGCGCCTCGTGTTCGACGCCGTCCCCGGTCAGGAGAAGGCCAAGGAGATGTTCGCGCGCGCCCTGCGCGACGGGCTCCTGTCGCACGCGTGCCTCTTCGCCGGGCCGGAAGGCCTCGCAAAGACCCACTTCGCCCGCGAGCTCGGGGTGGCGCTGGTCACGTCCTGCGGGGGGTGCGGCGCCTGCGCGGAGTGCGAGCGGGCGCGGCGCGGCTTGCACCCGGATCTGCACGTGGTGGAGCGCGAGGGCGATCTGATCCGCGTGGAGCAGGTCGACCCGGTGATCGCCGACCTCGGGCTCAAGCCGTTCTCCGGCAGCCGCCGCGTGTGGATCATCCCTGAGGTCGAGTACCTGCACCCGGCGGCGGCCAACAAGCTGCTGACGAGCATCGAAGAGCCGCCGGCCTACGTGTACTTTCTGCTGGTCACCGACCGTCTCGAGCGCGTGCTGCCGACGATCGTCTCGCGTTGTCAGCAGGTCGAGTCGCGCCCGCTCAGCGACGAGCAGGTCGCCGCGTACCTGCGCGAGAGGTACGGCGTCGACGGGGTCGAGGCCGAAGCGCTCGCGCGTCTTTCGGGCGGCGCCGTGGAGCGCGCCGATCGGCTTGCCGCCGACGCGCGCGGGTCGGGCCGTCGCGAGAAGTACCTTGATCACGCCGCGCGAGCCGTGGGACTCGCGCGCGGCGGCTCCGAGGGCGACCCGCCGGCGGCGTTCATCGGCGTCCTCGAACGACAGCAGGCGGAGATCAGCACCCGGGTCCAGGCCGACCGCGACGAGCAGTTGGCCGCGCTGGCCCAGCAGTTCCAGGACAAGCGCGACCTCAAGAGGTATCAGGACCGCGCGGTCGCACGCGCCAAGCGCGAGGAAGCGCGCCTGCGGCGTATCGCGGCGCAAGACGCCGTGGACCTCCTCGGAGCCTGGGTGCGCGACCTCTGGGTGGTCGCCTGTGGGGCATCCGATGTACTCTGGAACCGCGACCGCGCCGGCAAGCTCGCCGAGGCGGCCGTGGCGACACCGGAGCACTACGCGCGCCTCATGGCTGCCGTGGCCCGGACGCGCAAGGACCTGTATCTCAATATCGACCAGAAGCTGGCGCTGCAAGCGCTGTTCGCGCGCTTCGAGGAGGTCGCAGAAGGTGCCTAGGATCGCCAGCGTCGTGTTTCGCGGCGGCGGTAAGGTCTACCAGTTCGACGCCGGCTCTCTCGAGATCGCGCCGGGCGACCGCGTGGTCGTCGACACCACCCGCGGCGCCGATTTCGGGCGGCTCGTCAAAGGGCCCGACGAGGTGCCGCCCGAGCAGGCCCCGCGGGGCCTCAAGCGCATCCGCCGCAAGGCCACGCAAGGCGACCTCGACGCTGTCGCCTCCCGTCGCATCGACGAGCTCGACGCAAAACGCGTCTGCCGGCGGCTCGTCGCCGAATCCGGCCTCGACATGAAGGTCGTCGAGGCGCGCCAGGCCTTCGAAGGCGGCAAGCTTCTGATCACCTTCTTCTCTGAGGAGCGCATCGACTTCCGCGAGCTCGTCGGCAAGCTCAGCGAGCGCCTCAAGCGGCGCGTCGAGCTCAAGCAGGTGAGCGCCCGCGACGAGTCGCGCATCGTCGGCGGTTACGGCCCCTGCGGCCGCAGCCTCTGCTGCGCGACCTTCGCCGGCGACCAGGAGCCCGTGTCCATCCGCATGGCCAAGGATCAGAACCTGCCGCTCAACCCCACCAAGATCTCCGGCTGTTGCGGCCGCCTCATGTGCTGTCTCAAGTACGAGCACAAGGTCTACGTGTCGTTCCGCAAGCGCGCGCCCAAGCGCGGCGCGATCATCACGACGCCGGGCGGAGAGGGCAGGGTCGTCGAGCTGCTGGCGCCGGTCGACAGTGTCACGGTCGACCATGGGGAGGGCCGCGCCGTCACCTACAAGCTTGAAGAGCTCGGCGCACCCGCCGACGGGGAGGATCCATCATGAGCGTGACACGTGCGTTGCTCAACGTCCCCAGCGTCTCCTGCGATCATTGCAAGATGGCGATCGAAGGCGCGGTGGGCGCCTTGGCCGGGGTGCGGTCGGTGGCCGTGGTCGTCGGCGCCAAGAGCGTGACCGTCGATTTCGAGAGCGGCGACGTGACCCTCGCGACCATCGCCGCGGCTGTCCACGAAGAGGGCTACGAGGTCGCCGGCCGCCGCGTGTTCGGCGAGGGGGCGTAGCCGCTCAGCTCCTCCCCAGGGCGCTCCCGCCCACGACTCGAGGCCCGGCGGGCGCCTGCGCCGCGGCTCTCCCTGAAGACGCTGGATCCCAGGCCTGCCTCAGGGCTCCGCCGCCCCGGCTCACCTGGGTTTCCAGGCTCGCCTTCAGTCGCCTGATCGGCCGGCCGTGCGCGGCGGCCGGCACATCGCATCGGTAAGATAAGGAAAGGCCCTTTTCTTATCCTACCGATTGGCACTACCCCGCCGGGTGGCCCCGGCCACTTGCGCCGCCCGGATCCACGCAGCGCCCGTGGACTTCGCGCGCCGGGGCCGCCCGCCTGCGCCGCCGGGGCCGCCCGCGCCGCAGGCGCCCCCGGCCGGTTTGGCAAGTCGGTGGGCGGCTGGTACCATATCGCCCCGCCACCTGTGGGCCGTTAGCTTAGTTGGTAGAGCAGGGGACTCTTAATCCCAAGGTCGAAGGTTCGAATCCTTCACGGCCCACCACGACCACCACGACCACGATTCTTCCCCGCGGGCGCCTGCCGTCCGCCGTCTCCTCGCAAGCGCGCCGTCGCTGCGCGCGCCCGCTCGAGCATCACGCAGCGCCGGGGCTCGGACCCGACGTCGCTGGGTCCGAGCCCCGGTAGACCTCGCCTCGCCCTGCGTCACGCGGACCCGGGGCGAGGGTGCCGATTGCTCAGTTGTCGCCTCCCCAGATCCCGGCCTTCAGGCCGAGCGGGGAGAACCACAGCGCGAACACGATCGCTGTTGCTACAAGGACGATGATCGCTGCGATCACGGTTGCCTCCAGTCTCAGAGAGAGGTCACCGGCGTGACCACGACGGCCTCGTGCAGGAAGTAGAACACGAGCCCCATGATCGCGATGATGGCCAGGACGAGGATGGCCCCACCCAGATCCCTTCTCGGAGTGCGCTCATCCTTGGGCGCCAGCCACCAGGCCATCCACTTGGAGAGCAGCCAGATGACGGGCCAGCCCAGGACGCCGACGCTGATGACGTTGCCGATGAAGTTCCCGGCCGGGATCGGGAGCCAGTCGAACAAGGGGTTGAGGAAGAGGATCTCGAGCATGACGATCGGGTACAACCCCAGAAGCACGATGTAGTTGTTCTTCCAGGCCGGCGCCATGCCCTCACGCTGCGCCCCGAACGCGAACCAGTTGCCGAATCCGTTGCGCGCCTCCCTGATGATCGACTTCTCGACGAAGCTCTGGGACTCCGTGAGCAGCGCCTTGCGCTCGGGGGACGTCAGCCAGGCGTTGAGATGGTCCGGGGAGTCGAACTTGAGCATCGTGACGAAGTGCTCCTGGAACCCCTCGATCGGCGGCTGCACCTCGCAGCCGAGGTAGCCGGGGAACCTGGACTGGGCGGCGTCCATGCGCTTGTGCCACGTGCGGAAGTCGTCCTCGGCGTGCGGCGCCACCTTGGTCATGATGACCGCCGTGGTCTCGGTCCTCGGTCCCTGTCCTGCGCTGCCCATGAACACGTTGATGGCGTCGTCGCCCACCAGGATCGGCTGGATGCGTTTGAGCATGTCGGCGCGCTGCGGAGAGTCCAGCCAGGCGTGGAGCTGCTCTTGCGTCTCGAAGCGCTGGACGATCACCCAGTCGACCTGCGTGGGCGGGAACGGCGGGATCACCTCGCCGGAGACGAAGCCGGGGAAGCCGGCGACGAGCGTGCTCATCTCCGCCTGCCACGCGGCGAACTCCGGCTCGTGCTCGGGTGTCACGCAGGTGTTGGTGACGACCGTCGCGGTCGGAGTCTCGGCCATGCCGGTCACCCCGCGTGCGCCAGGGCGAAGGCGTTGTGCTCGCGGACCACAGGCGCCATGTCGATGGTGACGACGGCGCCGTTGTCCACGATCACGCGACCGTTGATGACGGTGTACCTGGCCTTCTGCGGGGCGCAGAACAGCGTCGCCGCGACCGGGTCTGTGAGGCCGCCGGCGTAATCGACCGTGTTGAGGTCGATGCTGAAGAAGTCCGCGCACATGCCTGGGGCCAGGTGGCCGATGTCGTCGCGGCCGAGCACAGAGGCGCCGCCGCGAGTGGCGATCTCCAGCGCCTCGCGAGCGGTCATCCACTCGTCGGCGCGCAGCGGGTCGGAGGTGGACAGCACGGTCTGCGGGCCCTCTGGCGGCAGCAGGCCCATCTTGAGGCGAGCCAGCAGCATCGCCAGCCGGACCTCGCCGAGCATGTGGTTGCAGTCGTTGCTGGCGGAGCCGTCCACGCCGATGCCCACCCTGACGCCGGCGTCGCGGTACTTCTTGACCGGGGCGATGCCGGATGCGAGGCGCATGTTGGAGGACGGGCAGTGCGCCACGCCGGTGCCGGTCTTGGCGAACTGCGCGATCTCGACGTCGTTCACGTGGATGGCGTGCGCGTACCAGACGTCGTCGCCCAGCCAGCCGACCGAGTCCATGTAGGCGACCGGACGCATCTTGTACATCTCGAGCGTGAACTTCTCTTCGTCGAACGTCTCGCAGAGGTGCGTGTGCAGGCCGACGCCCTGGTGCTTGCGCGCCAGCTCGGCGGATCCCGTCATCAGCTCCGGGGTAACGGAGAACGGCGAGCACGGGCCGAGCGTCACGGTGAGCATCGAGCCGCGCGACGGGTCGTGGTACTGGTCGATCACGCGCTCGGAGTCGATGAGGATCGCCTCCTCGTCCTCCACGCAGCTGTCCGGCGGCAGCCCGCCCTTGGACTTGCCCAGGGACATCGAGCCGCGACAGGCGCCGAAGCGCACGCCGATCTCCGCGGCGGCGGCGATCTGGTCGTCCACCTTGCAGCCGCTCTGGAAGACGTACGAGTGGTCGAACACCGTCGTGCAGCCGCTGGCGGCGAGCTCGGCGAGGCCGACCAGCGTGCTGCACCGCGTCGCCGCCGGCGTGCGCTGCGCCCAGATCTCGTAGTGCGCGATGAGCCACGGGAACAGGTTGATGTTCTGCGCCTGCGGCAGGTTGCGGGTGAGCGTCTGGTCGAGATGGTGGTGCGTGTTCACGAGGCCCGGCAGGACGACCTGACCGGAGAGCTCGATGACCACGTCTGCGGTCTCGGGGAGCTCAGACGTGGGGCCGACCTGCTCGACGATGCCGTCACGGGCGAAGATCGCCCCGTCCTTGATCTCCCTGCGCTCGTCATCCATCGTGACCAGGACGTCTGCGTGACGCGCCAACAATGTCCCCATCGCCAGTTCCTCCCTGTCCCGCGCGGTCGCGGCCACGGCGGTCGCCGACCTACGGATGTATTATCGGCGTCGCCGCCGGCGAAGTCGAGGTTCCTGTGGTGGCTTTGACCCGGGGACCGGCTCGCCCCAGGCCAGGCCGAGACGGCTCGGCCGCGCTCATATTTGCCCGGCCCTCATGCGCTCTGCTATCGTTCTCCGGATATGGGCCACTGTGACGCACTTCATCTGACGGGAGCCCCCACATCGTGAACGGCCGCATGAAGCCCGCTGTGGGCCGCCTTCTCGACGAGGCCCGCTTCTCGCTCGCGCCTCGCGGCGGCGAGGACGTCCTGCGCCAGGGCCTCATCATGCTCGCCTGCTACGCGGCCTACGACGTCTCTCGCGCCGTGGTCGTCGGCCGGGAGGCCGTCGCCATGGCCAACGGCCTCTTCTTCATGAACCTCGAGAAGGCCATGGGCATCTTCTGGGAGCCGTGGGTCCAGGGCCGCGTCAGCGCGTTCCCGCCCCTCATGGACTTCCTCGTCTGGTCGTACGGCGCCCTGCACCTGCCGCTCATCATGGGCGCCATGGTGTGGATCTTCACGCAGCGGCGCAGCCACTGGACGAAGTTCCGCGACTGGTTCCTGGCCATGAACTTCATGGCGCTCCTGCTCTACTTTCTGCTGCCCACGGCGCCGCCGCGCATGATCTTCACCTCCGGCGTCGCCGACATCAGCTACCTTCAGGGCAAGCGGTCGGCCATCTTCGAGAACGGTCTCCTCGCCAACCCCTTCGCGGCCATGCCCAGCCTCCACTTCGCCTATGCGCTCTTCCTGGCGCTCGCCGTCTTCATGCTGGCCCGCCAGACCTGGCTGCGCTGGGGCGGCTTCGCCTACCCGGCGCTGGTGCTGCTCGCCATCGTCGCCACCGGCAACCACTTCATCGTCGATGCGGTCGGCAGCGTGCTCGTGCTGCTGGCCGCCTACGTCCTCGCCGTGAGTCTTCAGGCGAGTGACGTCACGGGTTCGCGCGCCGTCACGGTGCGCGAGCGCGACGGCTGACGTGGCGAACCTCAAGACCCGGTACACCGACGGAGCGCGCCGCGGCTTCTTCAAGGTCGGCGTCGTCCTCGCTCGCCTCGGCGTCTCCGCCGACATGCTCACCGTCTTCGGGCTGCTGCTCCAGGTCGGCCTGGTGCCGCTCGTCCTTACCGGTCACTTCGTGTGGGCGGTGCCTCTGGGGGTCATCGCGGGTTTCTGCGACGCCCTCGACGGCGCCGTGGCGCGCGCCGGCGCCGGCCCCACGAAGGCCGGCGCCTTCCTCGATTCGACCACCGACCGCATCTCCGAGCTGCTGGTCTCCGCGGCCCTCGTCGTCTACTTCGCGCGCCAGGCGCAGTGGTGGCCCATGGTGGGCGTCCTGGTGTTCATGGGGGCCGCCCAGATGGTCTCGTACACGCGTGCTCGAGCAGAAGCGCTCGGCGTGGAGTGCAAGGTGGGGTTCATGTCGCGGCCGGAACGCCTCGTCGGTCTGGGCCTGGGTTTCCTGTTCTCCGGCTGGAGCATCGGCCAGGCCAGCGTGCTCGTCTGGTTCATCTACCTGCTCGCGGCGCTCACCTCGCTGACCGTGGCGCACCGCATGGTCCACGTGATGCGCAAGCTCCGCGCGAGCCCGTGATATACTCGCGTGCGTTATCGTCGAGCCCGCGGGGTGCGTTGCGCACGCCCGCGGGCGGTGCGCATCGAGGCGGCCGCGCACGCGGCCGCTGCCAGTGGAGGTACACCGATCTTGGGTAATCCGGTACGCGTGGCGATCATCGGCGTCGGCAACTGCGCCTCGTCGTTCGTCCAGGGCGTGGAGTTCTACAAGAACGCCAGGAAGTCAGACTTCGTCCCCGGCCTCATGCACCCCGTGCTTGGCGGCTACCACATCCGCGACATCGAGTTCGTGGCCGCCATCGACATCGACAAGAACAAGGTGGGCACAGACCTCAGCGAGGCGATCTTCACCAAGCCCAACAACACGGTGACGTTCGCGGAGGTGCCCAGGAAGGATGTCACGGTCGCTCGCGGCATGACCCACGACGGCCTCGGCAAGTACCTGTCGCAGATCATCGAGAAGGCGCCCGGCGCCACCGCCGACATCGTCGGCATCCTCAAGGAGACCCAGGCCGACGTGGTGGTCAACTACCTGCCGGTGGGCAGCGAAGAGGCCACCAAGTGGTACACCGAGCAGATCCTCACGGCCGGCTGCGCCATGGTGAACTGCATCCCCGTGTTCCTCGCTCGCGAGCCCTACTGGCAGAAGCGCTTCGTCGAGGCGGGCGTGCCGATCATCGGCGACGACATCAAGAGCCAGGTCGGCGCCACCATCGTGCACCGCGTGCTCACGCGCCTCATGCGCGAGCGCGGCGTCAAGCTCGAGCGCACCAGCCAGCTCAACGTGGGCGGCAACACCGACTTTCTCAACATGCTCGAGCGCGAGCGCCTCGAGAGCAAGAAGATCAGCAAGACCAACGCGGTCACCAGCCAGCTCGACTACGACATGGGCGCCGACAACGTCCACATCGGCCCCAGCGACTACGTGCCGTGGCTCGACGACCGCAAGTGGGCCTACATCCGCATGGAGGGCCGCACCTTCGGCGACGTGCCCCTCAACATCGAGCTCAAGCTCGAGGTGGTCGACTCGCCCAACTCGGCGGGCATCGTCATCGACGCGGTGCGCTGCGCCAAGATCGGCCTCGACCGCGGGCTCGCCGGTTCACTCGAGGGCCCCAGCAGCTATTTCATGAAGTCGCCGCCGGTGCAGCACCCAGACGATCGGTGCCGGCGCATGACCGAGGACTTCATCGCCGGCGAGGGTCCCGCCGCCACCGCCGTCTGCCAGGGCTGACGCCCTTGGCCGCGCACGTTCGCGGCAGCGTTTCCGGACGGGCCGGGGCCGAGAGGCCCCGGCCCGTCCGTCGCTGCGGCCGGGCCGTCGCCCGCCGGCGGCGGCGCCTGCCCGGCCACGTGCGTTAGCATGGGCGTCGTGAGTCACAAGATCGGCATCCTCACGCCCTTTCTCTGGACCACGCCCTCGGGCGTGAACCGCCAGGTCGAGGCGCTCGTCGAGCGGCTCACGGCGCGCGGCCACCGCGTCACCGTGATCGCCCCCAGCGCCGACCGGCTGGCGGTCGGCGAGGCCCAGCGCCGCGTACAGGCGGTGCTCACCGGCGAGCGGCCGACGGTCTTCCTGCCGGACGAGCCGTACCCGCGCTTCTTCTTCGCCGGCGCCACCTACGCGGTGCGCGAGAGCCGTTCGCTCAAGCTCATCGCCGCTCCGGCGGACCTCATCGCCAACATCGACGTGCTGCTCGAGGCCGAGGACCTCGACGTGCTGCACCTCCACGAGCCCTTTGTCCCCGGCCTCGGCTGGACGGCGCTGCGGCACGCCGGCTGCCCCCTGGTGGCCACGTTCCACGCCAACCCCGAGCGCATGGCGCCCTTCTGGGCGACGCGGCCGCAACTCCGGCGCCTGTTCGACTCGCTGGACGCGGCCGTCGCCTCGTCGCGGGCCACGAGGGACACGGCCGCGCTCACCTTTCCCGGCGCCTACCGCGTCATCCCGCCGGGCGTCGACCTGCAGCGCTTCCGCGCCGGCGACGGCAGGGCGCCCGGCCCGCTGCGCTTGCTGTTCGCGGGTGTGGAGTCGCGGCGCAAGGGCCTCGGCGTACTGCTCCGCGCGCTGCGCTATCTCGACGACCGCGCCGCCGAGCTGACCCTCGACGTCTGCGGCGCCGACCGCCAGGAGCGGCGCTACGCGCGTCTCGTCCCGCCCGCCTTCGCGGGCCGCGTGCGCTTTCTCGGGCGCGTGCCCGACGCCGCCATGCCGGATCTGTACCGGCGCGCCGACGTGTTCTGCGCGCCGTCCCTGGGCCCCGAGACCGCTGGGGTGGCGCTGCTCGAGGCCATGGCCTGCGGCGCGGCCGTGGTGGCCTCGCGGCTGCCCGGCTACGACGAGGTCGTCTACGACGGCGCCGATGGCCTGCTGGTGACGCCGCGCCGCCCGCGGGCGCTCGCCGCCGCCCTGCGGCGGTTGCTCGACGATCCGGCGCTCGTCGGCCGCCTGGCGCACGAGGGGCTGCGCACCGTGCGCCGCTACGACTGGGAGCGCGTCGCCGGCGAGATCGAGGGCGTCTACGAGCAGGTGGCGGGGCGGCGGCGGCAGCCGCTGCCGCGCCGCCGCCGCCAGCAGCGCGAGCTGTTCGCCGACTTCCACATCCACACCCACCACAGCAAGGACTGCGTGACGCCGGTGGCCGCCATCCTCGAGAGGGCACGCGAGGTGGGGCTCGACGTGGTGGCCATCACCGACCACGACAGCGCGGCCGGAGGGCTCGAAGCGCGCGCGATCGCCGACCGCTACGGCGTGCGCGTCATCGTCGGGGAAGAGGTCAAGACCAGCGAGGGCGAGGTCATCGGCCTGTTCCTGGAGCGCACGATCCCCGGCGGCATGACGTTCGCCGAGACCATCGCCGCCATCAAGGCGCAGGGCGGCGTCGTGTACGTGCCGCACCCGTTCGACCGCCTGCACACGATCCCCGGCCCGCGGGTGCTGCGCGCCAACGTCGCCGACATCGACGTGCTCGAGGTGTTCAACTCACGCCTCGCCTTCCCCGGGTTCAACGAGCTCGCCGAGCGCTTCGCGCAGCGCTACCGCATCCCGGCGGCCGCGGGCAGCGACTCGCACGTGCTCCCCGGCATCGGCACCGCCCTCTGCGGCATCGACGACTTCTCCGGGCCGGGGGACTTTGTCGCGGCCCTCGCCGAGTGCCGCATCGTGCGCCGCCCCAGGAGCCGCATCTATCTGCAATCGCTCAAGCTCATCCAGACCACCATCGGCGGGCCGTCCCGGGGCGCGGGGCAGGAGGACTCCCCTGCATAACGCACGGATAACGCGTCCCGCCGCGGATTCGCGGGGAGGTCGCGAGGAGTTGGCCGGACAGGCGCGAACTACCTAGCGAAGATCCCGAACCGAGGTGCTCGCGTGGCACAACCGAATGAGATCTACGACAAGTACCTGACCCGGGCGATCTCGGAGATCAACGAGCTCACCGGCGAGATCCTCAGGTGCTCCCGGTGCAGCCACGCGCGCATCATGCCGGTCATCGGCTCCGGCCACCCGATGGCCGACATCTTCATGCTCAAGTACCAGGCGCGCCCGTCCGAGCTGCACGAAGGCGTGGCGTTCTTCGGGCGCGCCGGCACGGCGCTCATGAAGAGCTGCCAGCGACTCAAGATCGACCCGCTCCAGCTCTACGGGACCAACGTCGTCAAGTGCGGCGAGGTGCGCGGCGGCCAGCCCGAGGCCAGGTGCCTCGAGCACCTGCGCCGCGAGCTCGCCATCGTCAGCCCCAAGCTCATCGTGGCGATGGGGGCGGAGACCGTGCAGGCGCTCAACGCGGCCCAGGTCCCCCTCGCCCGTGAGCTCGCCTACGAGCCCGGCGAGATCGTGGAGCTCACGCCGGGTACCGAGGCGCTCGTGACCCCAGACATCGACGCGTCCCTCGACGAGCAGCGTCTCAAGGCCGCCTTCTGGCGCGCCTTCCGCCGTCTCGGCGAGTGGTACGACAACATCCCGCCGTACTGAGGGCAAGGCCATGAAGCGCCTGGCCCCGGCCCTCGTCGCGGGCGCCCTCATCGTCCTCTGGGGACTCTTCAGCAGCAGGCTCCCGGCGTTGCCGGTCAGGGCGGACATCATGCTCTCCTCGGCGCTCGTGCTCTCGCTGGTCGCCGTGCTGGTGTGGGGGCTGCTGCCGCTGCACGCGCTGGGCCGCCGCCTGCCGTTGCTGACGGCGGCGGCCCTGCCGCTGGCCATCCTCTTCGTCTGGCTCGGCTGGGTACCCCTCGCCAACGTCGCCAAGGTCGTGGCCGCGGCCGCCCTGGGCATCTGGATCGCCGAGGGGCTCGAGAAGCTGAGCTGGATCGTGGTCGTCGCCGTGGTCTCGGCGGCCGTCGATGTCGTGAGCGTCGCGGTGGGCCCCACCAAGGCCATCCTCGGCCAGGGGCCGGTGGTGGTCGGCTACTTCACGATCGCCGTCACGTGGGCCGGCTACACCTACAGCGAGGCGTTCACGGGGCTGGGGATCAGCGACGTCATCTTCCTGGCGCTCTACCTGGGGGCGGCGCGGCGCTTCGGGCTGCGCGTGGGCTGGAGCGCCGTGGCCATGGTGGCCTCGTTCCTGGCGACCGTCGCGGCGGCGATGTGGTGGACGGCGCTGCCGGCGCTGCCTCTGCTCTCGGTGGCCTTCCTCGCCGTCAACGGCGACCTGCTGTGGACGAAGCTGCGGCGCGGCGGGGGGCCGGCGGGCGCAGCCTGACCGGCGGCCGTCGTCAGGCGTCGCGGGTGAACAGGGCGACCGTCTCGATGTGGTGCGTCTGCGGAAACATGTCGATGGGCGCGACCCGCTTGAGGCTGTAGCCCAGCTCCGCGAGCTCGGCGCCGTTGCCGGCCAGCGTGGCGGGGTTGCACGACACGTAGACGAAACGCTCCGCGCCGAGCGCCGCCGCGCGCTGCAGCGCCCTGCGGGCGAGCCCGGCGCGCGGCGGGTCGACGATGACGACCGCCGGGCGCTCGGCGTCGTCCTCGCGCCCGGCGTCGAGGGTCGGGTGCGGCGGGAACCTGAGCAGCGGCCGCACGTCGCGAACGTGGAAGTCGATGTTGGCGACGCCGCTCAGACGCGCGTTCTCGCGGGCCGCCACGACGGCCGCTTCCTGGATCTCCACCGCCTGCACCTGCCGCGCGCCGCGGGCCAGGGGCAGACTGAGCGCGCCGATGCCGCAGTAGAGATCGACGGCCGGCCGCGCCGCGTCGGGGGCGGCGTAGGCCAAAGCCGTGGCGTAGAGGGTCTCGCACATGGCGCTGTTGGTCTGCAAGAAGGCCGCGGCCGGCACCTGCAGCTCGACGCCGGCGAGGCGCTCGTGGATGTGCGCCGGCCCGAGCAGCATGTGCGGGCCGTCGCCCACGGCCGCGTCGGCCGGCGTATCGTTGACCGTGACGCCGAACGACGTGCAGCCGCAGTCGGCGGCCACGCAGGCGACGAGCTCGGCCTCCTCGGGAAAGCGCGCCGAGACAAAGAGATCGAGCAGGAGGTCGCCGCTCGAAAGGCCCTCGCGGACCACCAGATGACGCAGCAGGCCGTGGTGGTGGTCCCGTCCGTACGGGCGCAGGCCCAAGGCGCGGGCGGCGTCGGCCACGGCCTGCCGCGCCCGGTCGATGCGCACGGACGCCAAACGGCAGTCGGTGGTCTCGACGATCTCGCGCCACGAGCCGCGGCGGTGCAGGCCGAGCTGCAGCTCGCCGTCGTCGGCCTCTCCGAACGAGTACTCCATCTTGTTGCGGTAGCGCCACGGATCGTCCATGCCGCGGATGGGCTCGAGCTCGTAGCCTTCGAGATGGCCGAGACGCTGCAGCGACTCGACGACCTGCTGCTGCTTGAGCTCGAGCTGCGCCTCGTAGGCGAGGGTCTGCCACTCGCAGCCACCGCAGTCGGCGGTGTGCTCGCAGACGGGCGCGATGCGGCGCGGGGAGGGGGTGAGGATCTCGATGACCCGCGCCTCGGCATGGCTCTTCTTGCGCCGCGTGACCTTGACCCGCACGCGGTCGCCGGGCACTGCCCCGCGCACGAAGACGACGAAGTCGTCGAGGCGCGCGACGCCCTGCCCGCCGTAGGCGAGGGTGGTGACGTCCAGCTCGACGATGTCTCCGGGGCGCGGCGGCATGGGCGCCAGTGTACCCGCTGCCCGCGCGCTCGGCGAATCCGCGATTGTCAACCCGTAGCGCCCGTCGCGGCCTGTGGACGGCGGCCGCAAGCTGGTAGAGTCGACGGCGGGCCGCCGGGGTCTGCCGCGGCCATGGTCCTGATGAGTCGTGCAAGGAGGGACAAGTGAGCGTGCCCGACCTCGAGACGTACCGGCGCCGAGCCGAGGAGTTCGTCGGCGCCCTCGACAGCGAGTACTACCAGCACTTCTCCGGCCGCAAGCCCGTCTGCGACACGGCGGCGGTCTACGACCGCTACCCCGAGCTGTTCACGCGTGCAGCCGTCGACGAGCTCGAGTCTCTGTGCCGGCGCACCGTCGAAGAGGATGCCAGGAGGCGCCTCGCCTACCTCAGCGCCTTCACCATAGACGGGTTCATGGGCGCGCAGACCAAGCTTCTCGTCGATGAGATCGCCAACACCGAAGGCGCGACGACCATCGTCGTCGATGGCGAGACCTTCGGCCTGCGCCAGGCCGGGGTGGTGCAGGGCAACGAGGCGGACGCCGCCCGCCGGGCGCGCATCCAGAGCGCCCGGCTGGCCGCCACCGAAGAGCGTCTCAATCCCCTGCACGAACGTCTGTGGCGACGCTGTCACGACCTCGCCGCGGAGCTGGGCTATCCCCACTACATGGAGCTCTACTCAGAGGTCAAGGGCCTCGACTACGGTCTGCTGCGCGCCGAGCTCGAGGGTTTTCTGCGCGATACGGCGGGTCTCTACGAGCGCGTCATGGACCGCCTGGCCCGTGAGCGTCTGGGCGTCACCCTCGCGCAGCTCACCTACGCCGATCTGCCCTACCTGTGGCGCGCCCCCGGCTTCGACGACGTCTTCACCGCCGACGGCCTCGTGCCCGCCCTCCGGCGCACCCTCGCCGGCATGCGCATCGATCTCGACGCCCAGACCAACGTGCACCTCGACACCGAGGTCCGCGAGCTCAAGTCGCCGCGCGCCTTCTGCGCGCCGGTGCGCGTGCCCGACGAGATCTATCTGGTCGTCCTGCCTCACGGCGGCCAGGACGACTACGCCGCGCTGCTCCACGAGGCCGGGCACACCGAGCACTTCGCGCACACCTCGCGGGAGCTCCCCTTCGAGTACCGGCACCTCGGCGACAACGCCGTCACCGAGGCCTTCGCCTTCATCTTCGACCACCTCGTGGTCAACCGCCGCTGGCTCGAGCGCTACCTGCGGTTCACCGACGCCGACGACTTCGTGCGCTTCGCCAGCATCAACGATCTCTACTTCATGCGCCGCTACGCGGCCAAGCTGGCCTACGAGACCGAGCTGCACACGCAGACCGGCGAGCTGCGCGGCATGGCGGCCGAGTACAGCCGCAGGCTCAGCGAGGCCACCATGGTCGATGTGCCCGAGCAGATGTACCTGGCCGACGTCGATGACGGCTTCTACTGCGCCAGCTACCTGCGCGCCTGGATGCTCGAAGGCGCCCTGCGCATGATGTTGCAGGACCGCCACGGCATGGACTGGTTCACCGACGACGCCGCCGGCGCATGGCTCAAGGAGCTGTGGTCCTACGGCCAGCACTTCAGCGCCGAGAAGCTGCTCCTCAAGCAGGGTGGCGGGCGCCTCGACACCGACCCTCTGCGGCACCACTTCGAGCGCGCCCTGGGCCGCTGAGGCGGGGCGCGATCGCCGCTCAGCGCGCCGCGAGCACGCTCACGAGCACGCGGCGCCGGCGCGGCCCGTCGAGCTCGGCGAAGTACACGCCTTGCCACGTGCCCAGCCGCAGGCGGCCGTCCGCCAGCGGCACGGTGACGCTGCTGCCCATGAGGCTCGCCTTCACGTGGGCGTCGGCGTTGCCCTCGAGGTGCGTGAACGGCAGGCTCCGCGGCACGAGACGCTCGAGGGCCAGCTTCAGGTCGGCGCGCACCGACGGGTCGGCGTTCTCGTTGATGGTCACGCCGGCGGTGGTGTGGGGCACGTAGACCACCACCACGCCGTCGCGCACGCCGCTCCCGGCGGCCGCCGCGGCCACCTGCGTCGTGATGTCGATGAAGACCACGCGCTCGCGGGTCCGGACCTCGAAGTCGGGCATGGCGTGACCTCCTAGAAGAGACCGAAACGGCGCCTGCGGGGCGCCTCGGGACGGTGGGGGATGGTGCGCCTCTGCTGGAGCGCGGCGACGACGTCGGCGGTGGAGCGCACGGGGTCGGGCAGCTCCGTGTAGCAGGCCATGAGCTGCCCGGCCACGTGCGCGTCGCTGCCGCCGGTGCGCGCCGCGCCGAGCTGGGCGGCGATCTGCTCGGCGGCGGCCACGTAGCGCTCGCCGAGCCAGTTGCCGTTGTAGACCTCCACGGCGTCGACCACGCCGGCGACCATGCGTTCGAGGCCTGGGTAGAAGGCGGAGCCGCTGCGCCCGCCGCCCGCCGCCGGGTGTACCCACACGACTGCGGCGTCGTCCGGGATCTCAGCGGCCCGCGGGGCGTCCTGCACGGCGGCGAACGCGCCCAGAAAGTCGAGGTCCGGCGAGAAGACGACGAAGTCGCCGAACAGCGTGCTGATCTCGACGCCGTGGACGAGCAGCACGCCCTCGGCGGCGAGCGCCGGGGCGAGCTTGCGGTTGTCCGAGACGTCGCCGTGATTGGTAAGGGCCACGGCTTCGACGCCGTGCTCGACGCACCAGGCGACGTAATCGCGGAAGCTGATCTGCGAGCAGTCCGAAGCGGGGTAGGTGTGGGTGTGCAGGTCGACGTTCATCTGCGGCGATTATAGACTTCGTGCGACTATGCAGGGCACAATCGATACCTTCGGTGTGGTCGAGATCCTCCAGATGCTCGGCCGCGCGCGGCGCTCCGGCACACTGCACATCGAGTGTCCCGCGCGGCTCATCGACGTGCACTTCGTGCAGGGCCGTATCGCCGAGACGCGCGACTCCACGCGCGTGGCCACCGACACCGTCATCGGCAGCCAGTTGCTCAAGCGCTCGCTGGTCAGCGACGTCCAGCTCCTGGAGGCCCTCGCGAGCCAGGAGGCGAGCCCGCGCCCGCTGGGCACGATCCTCGTCGAGAGCGGGCTGGTCGATGAGCGCGACCTGCTCGAGGTGCTGTCGCGCCAGGTCGCCCACACGCTGGTAGCCGCCAAGCTGGAGGCCACCGGCGCCTTCGTCTTCGTGGTCGACGCCGACCCCCAGCCGGTCGACTTCATCACCATCGACACGAGCGACGTGCTCCTCGACATCTCCGCCCTCGGCGGCGAGTACTTCCTGGCGGTCGAGATGCTGGGGCGGTCCAACCCCGTGCTCGTGCGCAACGGCGACTACCTGACGCTGCCGAGGAGCGCGCTGACGCTGGGGCGCGACGAGCTCATCGTGCTCGTGCAGGTCGATGGCCGGCGCACCGTGGCCGAGATCGACGCCGCCAGCGGCCTCGAGGAGATCACGGCGATCAGCATCCTCGGGAGGCTCGTGGAGGCGGGCGTGCTGCTGGTCAAGGCCGAGCGCCACGGCCGCGCCGAGGCGCCCTTCGCCGGAGAGCCCGTCGCCGAAGAAGAGCCCGCGGGGCGCGAGGGCGGCACCATCGATCAAGCCGAGATGCGCAGCCGCATCGAAGAGACGCGCGCCCGCCTCAAGGCCAAGGCGTTCGACGCCATGATGAGCGGCGAGGCGGCCCTGCTGTCTCGAGACAGCGGGCAGAGACCGGCGCCCAGGGGCGACGACCTCAAGCTGGACGACGAGCTCGAGCGCACCATCGACAAGGCGCTTTCCCAGCAAGACTACTGAGCGACCGATCACCTGCCTGGCGGCGGCGCCGAGCCACCGCGCAGCGCCGTGAGGGCGCGCGTCTCGGGCGCCGCCAAGGCGCCACGAAAAGGGGCGGGCGGCCCTTCCGGCCGCCCGCCCCTTCTTGCGCTCGTCGCCGGTGGCCCTGCAGCCGCCGGCTCACGCGTGCGCCGCGCTCGCCGTCAGACGCTCACGTCCCTGATCAGCTCGTCGAAGGCGCTTACATAGAGGTCGATGTCGGCGTCGGTGTGCGTGACCGACAGCGTCCACTCCTCTTCGCGGCCGGGGGCGATGACGATGCCGCGGTTGAAGTTGTAGAGCCAGGCCAGCGCCACGAGATCGTGGTCCTGGTACTTGATGAACGACTCGTAGTCGGTGATCTTGCCGTCGGCGAAGTTGACGCAGCCCTTGGACGAGATGCCGACCGTGTAGGCGGGGAAGTCGTACTTCTTGCAGACGGCGTCGCAGCCCGCGATGATGCGGTCGTTCAGGTGATTGAGGTGCTTGTAGGCGTCGTCGGTCATGACCTGCTCGAAGCTCGCCCGGGCGGCTGCCATGCTGAGCGGGTTGCCGCTGTAGGTGCCGACCTGGAACACGCTGCCGTCGTTGACCCTGGCCATGACCTCTTCGCTGCCGCCGATGGCGCCGCACGGCGTGCCGCCGGCCACGGCCTTGCCCAGGGTGATCATGTCGGGGACCACGCCCCAGCGCTCCACGGCGCCGCCGCGGGCGGTGCAGATGCCGGTCTTGACCTCGTCGAAGATCAGCACGATGCCGTGCTTTTTGGTGATGGCGCGCACGCCTTCGAGGAAGCCGGGCTCGGGGAGCACCACGCCGAGGTTCATCATGGCGGGCTCCATGATGAGCGCGGCGGGGGCGTGGCCCTCGGCGACCATGCGCTCGATGCGCTTGTTCATGTTCTCGACGTCGTTGAACGGCACCGCCACGGTGAGGTCGATGGAACTCTGCGGGATGCCGGCGCCATACGAGATCGACCTGTAGTCGTCGCGGGGACCGATGTCCCCGAAGTCGGCGACGCCGAGCGACACCATCACGTAATCGTGATGGCCGTGGTAGGAGCCGAACATCTTGACGATGGGCTCACGGCCGGTGAAGCCGCGGGCCACGCGGATGGCGTCCATGGTGGCCTCGGAGCCCGAGTTGACGAAGCGCCACTGCGGCAGCTTGAACGCCCCGGCGAGGTGCTCGGCCATGATGATGGCGTCTTCGGTAGGGAGGCCGAACTGCGTGCCCAGAGGAGCGCGCTTCTGGATGGCCTCGACGATCGCCGGATGGGCGTGGCCCTGGACCATGCACCCGTAGCCGTTGTGGAAGTCGGCGATCTCCTGGCCGTCGACCGTCCAGATGTGCGGGCCCTTGCCGTACGTGAAGTACACGGGGTACGGGTCGCGGGCGTGGTAGGTGGAGGCGACGCCCATCGGCATGTGCTTGATGGCGCGCTGATACATCTCGTAGGACTTCGGCGACTGCTCTTCGAGCTGCTTCTCTTCGCGGGCGCTGAGCTCGGCGATGAGCTTCCGGTCGATCTGGTTCGCTGCCATGCTGGGTTCTCTCCTTCGATTCTCTCAAGCCGGGAAGTGGTGGCGCCTGGCGGGAGCGCAGTGCTCCGCAAGAACCGCGCCGCTCCTCGCGGACACGACGGCCCGCCGGCGCGAGCCGCAGCGGCTCGCGCGTGACAGTCTACAGCGTCGGCGCGCTGATGTGTAGGGTTCGGCAACCAATTGGCCGTTTCGGCAGCCGATTCGGAAGCAGAGGGGGCAGACCGTGCGTGGTCCTCAGTCCGTCCGGACGGTCAAAGTCGGCCGCGGCGCAGGGTGTGGCGCAAGCGAAAGGGCGGCTCCCCGGAAGAGGGAGCCGCCCTTTCAAGCGACACTGACGAAGCCCGAAGGCTGCGTGACTGCTACTTCTTCACCGACTTGGCCTGCTCGAGGGCCTTGAGAATGACGGTCCTCGCGTAGTCCCAGTTGTGGATGCCCCAGCTGCCCTCGTTCACGATGTAGGTCTGGTTCGTGAAGGACTTCTGGAAGGCCTTCTGGCCCTTGGTCCACTTGTTCGGCTTGATCTTGTTGATGGCCGCGTTGGCCTTCGCTGTGTCCTTGTAGCCAAGGCGCTTGGCAGCGACCGTCAGAGCGGTCGTGGTCTTGATGTTCCACTCGAGCATCGCGAGCTGGCGGTCGTCGATCGCGTGCTGCAGCCACGTGGCGGCTTCGTCGCCGGGACGGCTGTGGCAGGTGGTACACGCCGAGTACGGCATGGGCTTCAGCGCGCCCGCGATCGCACTGGTCGTGCGGGCTTCGGCGGCAATCTCCGGCTCGATGATCGCGAACGTGTGGTTGCCGGCGGTGGCGGCGGGTGAACCAGAACGGTCCCAGCCGGTCGGCGGCATATGGCACTGCACGCACTGGCCCTTGTGGACGCTCGGCGAGCCTTGCGGCACGTCGATCGCCCCGGTGCCGTTCATCATCTCCTTCATCGGATGATGGACGCTGCTGCCGGCCTTGGCGACGCTATTGCCGAGCTCGGCGTTATGGCACTCGACGCAAAGGTCCTGACGCGTTTCGGTGAGCTGCGGGTTACGGTCCTTGTTCCAGACCGAGCTCTGCAAGCCTTCCGCGTGTGGGTCGTGGCAGGACGTGCAGGTGACGCCGTACTTGGCGTCCGCGGCCGTCGGCTTGGCGTCGTCGGCAGCCATGCGGTAGTCCTGAGAGTGGCACTCGAGGCACTTGCCCTGATCGATCTCGGATCCGGGGATGAGCTTCTTGATCTGGGTCAGCGCGTTGGCGTGACCTTCCAGCGCCCATTCCTGATACTGCAGGGCGCCGCCGTCGTGCGTGCGTGCGGCCCACGGCAGGGTCATCGTGGCCTCGCTGCTCTCCGTCGGGCCCGCGGCGACGCTGAGCCGATAGTAGTTCTGGGCGACAGGGACGTCCGGCGTGGGCACGTTCATGAGGTCGGTGAGCGGCAGAGCGCCGAGCCAGCCGCCGGCCCCGGCCTCACCGAGCATCTTGTAGCCGATGGTGTACTGCGGGTCGATCGTGCCGCCGGGAACTGGGCTTGCCAGCGGGTACTTGTCGTTCGGCGGCTTGGAGTCGCCGTACCGCGAATGGCACTGGCCGCAGATATCGGCGTTCGCCAAGGCGCTTGCGGGCGCCGCGTGCTGCACGTCACCGCCGTAGTGGCAGGTGGCGCAGCCGACCATGGCCTCGGAGAAGGCGCCGTTGTCGGCCGGGACCTCGGCGGAATACACGAACGGATCAGCTGTTGTGCCGGCGCCCGAGGCGGGCACGGCCTTTTTGGGGTCGTAGTTGCCCGAGTGGCACCCGGCGCAGCCGGCGCCGTCGGTGATCGGCTCGTGGTTGGCCTCTGCGCTCGAGTGCGCCGTGGTCATCCACTCCGCATACTTCTCGGTGTGGCAGACCTGGCACTGAGCGGCCGTGGTGTAGTCGGCGCGGTAGCCGTTGAAGGCCAGCGCCGGCGCCGCCACCACGAGGATGGCGGCCACGATCATCACGACGAGGAGTACGCGCTTTGCCATGGTCACCTCCTTGTTGGTGGGGGGAGAAGAATGCTCGTCCGCTTTCACAGAATCACCTCCTTCCCACGTGCGGATCGTCGATCGAAGACGCCTCGCGAAGCCTGGGCGACGCGCGGCGGCATTCGTGCTGTGCGGAGAGCGTCGCGGGGGTGCGGTCACGGTCGTGCGGGCCGCACGTGCCCGTGGCGACAGAACGGCCACGCCGCAGCGACGCGCCACTGCCGTGCGGCCGGACCGGATGTCGGTGATTCGCTGTCCCCATGGCGCCTTCTTTCGACACAGACCGGGACACCCGTGGGGGTATGCCGGTCTACCCAGCATGTATACAGGATTCGATGCACGTTGGCAATGATGAAGAGTGGACATCCGCCACACTGCGCGACACGGGTCCAGCCCCTCAGCCGTCCGGTGACCGTGACCTCGTGCGCGAGGGGACGTAGGCGAGCCCGACGGGTGGAACGCGTCGGGCTCAGCCGGTCGCGGCCGGCTCGTCGGGCGCGGGGCTCTCGGCGGACTTGTCGCGCGTCACCGGGTCGAGCGCCCCGCCGGCGGCTGCGCCCCAGCCCTCGAACTGCGTCCGCGGCCGCAGGAAGACGATGGTCTCCTTGACCAGCGGGATCAGCGGGATGGCGATGAGCATCCCGGTGATGCCGTGAATCTCGCCGCCCGCGAGGATCGCGAAGATCACCACCAGCGGGTGTACGCGAAAGCGGCTGCCCATGATCACCGGCACCAGGATGTGCCCCTCGATCTCCTGGATCAGCACGAACGTGATGATGACCCACAGCGCGGCGAGCGGTGAATCGAACACGGCCACGAGGCTCGGAGGCACGGCGGCGAGCACCGGGCCCAGGTAGGGGATGGCCTCCATGAAGCCCGCCCACACGCCGAAGAAGAGCGCGTAGCGGGCGCCCGACGGGAAGGCGCCGATCACGCTGAGGAACCACATCCCGAGGCCCACGCTGCCGCCGAGGGCCGCGGACAGGAGCACCTGGGCCTTGACGTAGTCGACCACCGCCGTCTTCGCGCGCCGCACGTACTCCTCGCCGTCGCTGACGCTGTGCGTGGGGAAGCGCCCGGCGACGAAGCGTCCGAGGCGCTTGGCGTCGAGCAGCATGTAGATCGAGATCACGATGATGATGATGAGGTACGTGATCTGGCGGACCACGGTGACGCCGACATCGACCACGCCGGCGGTGAACGAGGGCACGCGGTCGGCGATCGCCGTGAGCGACGCTCTGAGCTGAGCCTGCACGTCGATAGAGAGGCCGGCGCGGTCTGACAGGCGCTGCAGGCTCATGATCGACTCGCCGGCCTGGTCGGCCATGCCGGGCAGGGCCGTCGTGAGGTTGCGCACCTGCTGCACGACCGGCGGCCACACGAGCGCCGCCACGAAGACCAGTACGGCGACAAAGCCGACGTAGACCACGAAGACGCCCACGTAGCGGCTCACGTGCACGCGCTCCAGCCCGTGTACCAGAGGGTTGAGCACCAGGGCGATGAGGCCGGCCACAAGGAAGATGAAGACGACCTGGCCGATCGCCCCCAAGGTGAACCATGCGACGATGAGCAGCACGGGCAGCACCGCCAGCTGTACCCAGCGGGGGACGTAGATCCTGCCTGGAGTGCACTCGGGTCGCGTGGCCATGCCGCGGCGTCACCTCTGCCGTGGGGTTCGGCGCGGGCGCGCGGAAGCCTGCCCCGCGCCCGCCCTCCCGGAGGCGCCGGCGCCCGCCCTCCCGGAGGCGCCGGCGCCCGCCCTCCGGGCCACGCCGGCGCCCGCTGGCCGGCCGCGTGCGTCCTTCTCCGGGAGCGCCGGGTTTCGTCTCCGCCGGGACGGGGCATAAAGTTGACAGTATGTCACTCAAGTTTTATGATACTCACAAGAATAACCCTGCAAGGAGGAAGCTACATGGGCAAAGTAATCGGCATCGACCTGGGCACGACCAACAGCGCCATGGCCGTGCTCGAGGGCGGCGAGCCGACCGTCATCCCCAACAGTGAGGGCGGTCGCACCACGCCGTCGGTGGTCGCCTTCTCGAAGAGCGGCGAGCGCCTGGTAGGCAGCGTCGCCAGGCGCCAGGCGGTCACCAACCCCGAGAACACAGTGTTCTCGATCAAGCGCTTCATGGGCCGCAAGTACGGCGACGTGGCCGAAGAGCTCACCATGGTGCCGTACCACGTCCACGCCGCCGCCAACGGCGACGCCGTGGTCGACGTGAGCGGCACCTCCTACACCCCGCCGGAGATCTCGGCGATGATCCTGCAGAAGCTCAAGCGCGACGCGGAGGACTATCTCGGCGAGAGGGTCACCGAGGCGGTCATCACCGTCCCCGCGTACTTCAACGACTCCCAGCGCCAGGCCACCAAGGACGCCGGCAAGATCGCCGGCCTCGAGGTCAAGCGCATCATCAACGAGCCCACGGCCGCCGCGCTCGCCTACGGCCTCGACAAGGAGCACGACCAGACGATCCTCGTGTTCGACCTCGGCGGCGGCACCTTCGACGTCTCGATCCTCGACCTCGGGGACGGCGTCTTCGAGGTGCGCTCCACCAACGGCGACACGCACCTCGGCGGCGACAACTTCGACAAGGCCGTGGTCGACTGGATGGTGGCCGAGTTCCTGCAGAGCCAGGGCATCGACCTGAGCAAAGACAAGATGGCCCTGCAGCGTCTGTACGAGGCCGCGGAGAAGGCCAAGATCGAGCTCAGCACCACGCAGACCAGCAACATCAACCTGCCGTTCATCTCGGCCGACGAGAACGGGCCCAAGCACCTCGATCTCACGCTCACGCGCGCCAGGTTCGACGAGCTCACGCACGCCCTTCTCGAGCGCGTCGTCGGCCCGGTCACCAGCGCCATCAAGGATGCCGGCCTCAGCAAGAGCGACATCCACCACGTGATCCTCGTGGGCGGCATGACGCGCGTGCCGGCCGTGCAGGAGAAGGTCAAGAAGCTCATCGGCAAGGATCCGCACAAGGGCGTCAACCCCGACGAGGTCGTGGCCGTGGGCGCCGCCATCCAGGGCGGCGTGCTGGCCGGCGAGGTCAAGGACGTGCTGCTCCTCGACGTCACCCCGCTGAGCCTCGGCATCGAGACCAAGGGCGACGTGTTCACCAAGCTCATCGAGCGCAACACCACCATCCCGACCAAGAAGAGCGAGGTCTTCAGCACCGCCGACGACAACCAGATGAGCGTCGAGATCCACGTGCTCCAGGGCGAGCGCGAGATGGCGCGTTACAACAAGACGCTGGGCAAGTTCACCCTGGTCGGCATCCCGCCGGCGCCGCGCGGCATCCCGCAGATCGAGGTCACCTTCGACATCGACGCCAACGGCATCGTACACGTGAGCGCCAAGGACCTCGGCACCGGCAACGAGCAGAAGATCACCATCACCGCCAGCAGCGGCCTCAGCGAGAAGGACATCGAGCGCATGATGAAAGACGCCGAGTCGCACGCCGACGAAGACAAGAAGGCGCGCCAGTTGGCCGACGTCAAGAACAACGCCGAGAACCTCGTCTACAGCACCGAGAAGGCGCTGCGCGACATGGCCGACAAGGTCGATCCGGCGACGAAGACGGAGATAGAGGCCGCCGGCGCCGAGGTCAAGACCGCTCTCGAAGGCGACGACGAAGAGCTCATCAAGGCCAGGACCGAGACCCTGATGCAGGCCTCGCACAAGCTCGCCGAGTCCGTCTATCAGCAGGCTCAGCAGCAGCAGGCCGCGAGCGGCGGCGACGGCGGATCGACGACCGACGAGAACGTCGAGGACGGCGACTTCGAGGTCATCGACGAGGAAGAGAGCAAGTAAGGTCCGCACGGTATCGGCGGGCGGCGGCTGACGCCGCCCGCCGCCGCTTCGCTGGGCGGGGCGCAGGGCAGTCGGAACGACACAGGAGCACACGAGGCACATGACGGACAGCAAGCACACGAAGGACGACGGCAAGCGCCGGGCGGCGCGCCCCAAGGCGGCGCCCGAAGACAGCGTCGTAGAGGTCGTGGCGGCCGACGACACGGCCGTGGTGGACGACGAGGTCGCCGGGCCGGCGGCCGAGCGCGACGCGTATCTCGACCAGCTGCGGCGCCTGCAGGCCGAGTTCGACAACTACCGCAAGCGCGTGCGCCGCGACTCGGAGCAGCAGCGCCTGCGCGCCGCGGAGGCGGTCGTGGAGTCCTTGCTGCCGGTGATGGACAACATGGGCCGGGCGGTCGACGCCGCCGAGCGCCACGAAGAAGGCCAGCTTATCGCCGGCGTCGAGCTGGTCGCCGGCCAGCTACGCGGCGTGCTCGCCGCCCACGGCCTCGAAGAGGTCGCCGTGGAGCCCGGCACGCCGTTCGACCCCACCTACCACGAGGCTGTGCTCACGCAGCCGTCAGAGGACCACGACGAAGGCACGGTGCTCCAGGTGCTGGCCTCCGGTTACCTGCTGCACGGCAGGCTGCTGCGCCCGGCCAAGGTCATCGTGGCGAGCTGACATGGGCGATTTCTACCAGACGCTGGGGGTGCCCAAGAACGCCTCGCAGGACGACGTCAAGAAGGCGTTCCGCAAGCTCGCCAGGACCTACCACCCAGACAAGAACCCCGGCGACAAACGCGCGGAGGAGAAGTTCAAGGGGATCAGCGAGGCCTACGAGACCCTCTCCGACGCGGAGAAGCGCAAGCAGTACGACGAGATGAGCCGGCTGGGGGCCTTCGGCCCGGGCGCCGGCGGCTTCCGCCCGGGGGCCGGCTACCAGGGTTTCGACCCCAGCATGTTCGGCCCGGGCGGCGCCCAGTTCGGCGCGGGCGACCTCGGCGACATCCTCGGCAACCTGTTCGGCGGCGGCGGGCGCGGCCGGCGCAAGGCCAACGAACGCGGCGACGACCTGCAGGTCAACGTCACGCTGTCGTTCGACGACTCTCTGCACGGCGTCACCGTGCGCGTGCCCGTCGACAAGCCCGACACCTGCGACACCTGCCACGGCAGCGGCGCCAAGCCCGGCACGACCCCCAAGGTCTGCCCCCAGTGTCAGGGTCGCGGCTCGATCGCCCGCAATCTCGGCGGTTTCGCGATGCCGCAGACCTGCCCGCAGTGTCACGGCGCAGGCACGATCATCGAGCAGCCGTGCCCGGCCTGCGGCGGCAACGGCGTGCAGCACAAGACCAAGCGGTACGCCGTCAAGATCCCGGCGGGGGTCAAGGACGGCAGCAAGATCCACATCAAGGGCAAGGGCGAGGCCGGCCTTCGCGGCGGGCCGGCCGGCGACCTCTTCGTCAAGATCAGCGTCGAGCCCGACGAGCTCTTCGAGCGCCGCGGCGACGACGTGCTGCTGGACGTTCCGGTGACGATCTCCGAGGCGGCGCTGGGGACGAGCGTCAGGATCCCCATCCCCGGCGGCGGCCGCGTGGCCCTCAAGGTCCCGGCGGGCAGCCAGGACGGGCGCACGCTGCGCGTGCGCGGCAAGGGCGCGCCCAAGCTCAAGGGCGGCCACGGCGACCTCCACGTGCGCCTGCAGGTCAAGGTGCCGGACAAGCTGACAAAAGAGCAGAAGCAGCTCTTCGAGAAGCTCGGCGCCACCCTGCCCGATCCGCGCGCCGCGGTGCTGGGCTGAGGCGGCGAGGCTGAACGATGAGGCGACAGGACGACGACATGGCGCTCTTCATGATCTCGGTGGCGGCCGAGCTGGCCGGCATGCATCCGCAGACGCTGCGCCTGTACGAGCGCCGCGGGCTGGTGCGCCCGCAGCGCACGGCCAAGAACACGCGGCGTTACTCGCAGCGCGACGTGGAGCGGCTGCAGCGCATCCAGCAGCTCACCGAGCTGGGGCTCAACCTCGCCGGCGTCGAGCGCGTGCTGGTCATGGAGGCGCAGATGAGCGCCCTGGCCGCCGAGGTACAGCGCCTCCAGGCGCTGCTCGAGGCGGCCGCCGCCGAGATGCACCGCGAGATCGAGCGCGTCGAGCGCTCCCACCGTTTCGAGCTGGTGCCGGTGAGCCGCACGCAGATCGTGCCGCTGGGCCGCCGTCGCCGGCGAGCCTGACCCGCAAGGGTCCCTCCCGCCCACCGCGATTTCTCCACTCAAGCCAGGAACAAAGCAAGGTACTTCATGGATGTGAACAAGTTCTCCGAACGCGCCCGCGAGGCCCTCGAGACCGCGCAGGGCGTGGTGCGCCGCGGCCCCGGCAACGTGCTGGGCACCGAACACCTGCTGGTCGGCGTGCTCAGCCTGCCCGGCGGCGTGGTCGAGCAGATCCTCAACGTGCTCGGCATCGACAAGGGCGCCGTGATGACGCGCGCCAACAAGATGGCGCAGAACCAGCCCGTGGGTACCAGCGGCCCGTCGGGCCCCGACGAGATGCTGTACATGACGCCGCGCGCCAAGGCTGCCATCGACCTGGCCGTGAAGGAGGCGCAGAAGCTCGGCGACGAGTTCGTCGGCACCGAGCACCTGCTGCTCGGCGTCTTCCTCGAGGGCGAGGGCCCCGGCAGCGCCATCCTGCGCGATGTGGGCATGAGCGAGGAGCGCCTGCGCGACGCGCTCGCCAGGGTGCGCGCCACGGGCGCCGACTACGAGGCCAACGCCACCGGCGAGAGCATGCTGAAGAAGTACACCCGCGACCTGACGGCCATGGCGCGGGAGGGCAAGCTCGACCCGGTCATCGGCCGCGACGAGGAGATCAAGCGCGTGATCCAGGTGCTCAGCCGCCGCACCAAGAACAACCCGGTGCTCATCGGCGAGCCCGGCGTGGGCAAGACGGCCATCGCCGATGGGCTGGCGCAGAAGATCGTCAACGCCGACGTGCCGGAGCTGCTTCGCGGCCGGCGCGTCCTGGCGCTCGACCTCGGCGCCATGGTCGCCGGCTCCAAGTACCGCGGCGAGTTCGAGGAGCGTCTCAAGGGCGCCCTCGACGAGATCCAGCGCTGCAAAGACGTGGTGCTGTTCATCGACGAGCTGCACACGGTCATCGGCGCCGGCGCCGCCGAGGGCGCCATCGACGCCTCCAACATGATGAAGCCGATGCTCGCCCGCGGGGAGCTGCAGTGCGTGGGCGCGACGACGCTCGACGAGTATCGCGCGCGCATCGAGAAGGACGCCGCCCTCGAGCGCCGCTTTCAGCCCATCCTCGTGGGCGAGCCCACGGTGGAGGAGACGGTCGCCATCCTGCAGGGCCTGCGCGGCAGGTACGAAGCGCATCACAAGGTGAGCATCACCGACGCCGCGATCCGCGAGGCGGCGCACCTCAGCGACCGCTACATCAGCGACCGCTTCCTGCCGGACAAAGCCATCGACCTCCTCGACGAGGCGGCCAGCAAGCTGCGCATCGAGGCGACCATGCTCCCGCCCGACCTGCGCGACATGGAGCTCAAGCTGCAGGAGCTGACCCGCGAGGGCGCCGCCGCCGTGCAGGCGCAGGACTACGAGCGCGCCGCCCAGCTCAAGGACCAGAGCCTCAGGATCCAGGCGACGTTCGTCACAGCCAAGGACGCCTGGCTCGCCGACAAGGGCATCGCCGACGCCACCGTGGACGCCGACGACATCGCCGCGCTGGTGAGCAAGTGGACCGGCATCCCGGTGCAGCGCATGCTGCAGGAGGAGGCCGACAAGCTGCTCGCCATGGAGGACGACCTCCACGGCCGCGTCATCGGCCAGGAGCGCGCCGTGGCGGCGGTCAGCGAAGCCGTGCGCCGGGCGCGCGCCGGCCTCAAAGACCCCAAGCGGCCCATCGGCTCGTTCATGTTCCTCGGCCCCACAGGCGTGGGCAAGACGGAGCTGGCGCGCGCCCTCGCCGAGCTCCTCTTCGACGACGAGGCGGCCCTGATCCGCCTCGACATGAGCGAGTACATGGAGAAGCACACCGCGTCCCGGCTCACCGGGGCGCCGCCCGGCTACGTGGGCTACGACGAGGGCGGCCAGCTCACCGAGCAGGTCCGCCGGCGGCCGTACAGCGTCGTCCTCTTCGACGAGATCGAGAAGGCGCACCCGGACGTGTTCGGCGCGCTGCTGCAGATCCTCGACGACGGCCGCCTGACCGACGGCAAGGGCCGCACGGTCGACTTCAAGAACACCGTCGTGATCATGACCAGCAACATCGGCGGCAGCGTGATCGGCAAGCATCGCCTCGGCTTCGCCGCCGAGGGCGACGAGCTGGGCCACGACGCCCTGGAGAAGCGCCTGCTCGACGAGCTGCGCAAGGCCTTTCGTCCCGAGTTCCTCAACCGCGTCGATGAGATCATCGTCTTCGACCCGCTCAGCCGTGAGCAGCTCACGGCGGTCGTCGATCTGCTGCTCACGCACCTCCGCGAGCTGGTCAAGGGCCAGGGGATGACGCTCGAGGTGAGCAAGGCCGCCGAGGAGTACGTGGTGGAGCAGGGCTACGACGCCGAGTACGGCGCGCGCCCGCTGAGGCGCGCCATCCAGCGCCTCGTCGAGAACCCCCTGTCGAGCGCCCTGCTGCGCGGCCGGTTCGAGGAGGGCGACACGGTCAAGGTGGACCTCGTGGACGGCTCTCTGGCGTTCACGAAGTAGCCTCGCTATAGTCAGGTGACGATGAGCAAGCGCAACAGCTTCACCTACAGGAGCGCCGTGGGCGCGGCGCTGGGCGCGCTGCCGGTACCGCGCCGCGGCGAGTCGCGCCGCGCCGCCCTCACGCGGCTGCGGCTTGCGCTACGCCCAGGCCGCGGTTCACTGAGCGCCTTTGCGGGCACGCCGTGCTCGCAGGCCGGCCCGACCTCCGCCGAGGCGGAGCAGGGGCCGGCTCAAAGCTAGGCCGCAGGCCGGCCTGACCTCCGCCGAGGCGGAGCAGGGGCCGGCTCAAAGCCAGGCCGCAGGCCGGCCGGAGGAGGAAGACATGGAAGACGCAGGATCGGCTGCCCGCGAGGATCCGCGTTTCGACACGGGCTTCAAGGAGTTCGAGATCGTCGCCTACATCGGCGAGTTCAAGATCGTCGGGGTCGCGCACTTCGGCGTCGGCAACCGCGCCAGCTCGCGGCGCGCCTCCGACTACATCCGCGCCTTCAACGACGCCCATCTCACGTTGTCCCGGGTGCGCATCTACAGCAAGGCCACCAAAGAGCTCCTCGACACGGCGCCCTTCATCCTCCTCAACATGGACAAGGTCGATTTCATCTACGCCCGCGACGACGACGAAGGCCGCGCCCCGGCGTGAGGCGCGCCACCGAGCCGGCGGACCGGCGCGGATGTCGCCGACCAGGCGCGCCTCACGCCTGCGCGCGGCCCCTGCCCACAACGCCATGTACACGGTAGACATCCTCATCCCCACGGCGCGCTTCGTGTTCAGCGTCCAGGACGGGCGCACGCACGTGCTGCCCGAGTTCCGTGCGCCCGAGGCCTTCGAGCAGTACCGCCGCCTGCGCGCCGAGCGCCCGGTCGTCGGCATGACCACGTTCCCCAACACGGTGCTGCTGCGCGGCGCGCGGACGATCGTCGTCGACCCGGGCCTGCCTCTGCAGAACGAGCCCGTCGTCAGGGCGCTCGAGGCTCGCGGCCTCGGCGCCGGCGACGTCGACCTCGTCGTGCTGACGCACGCGCACCTGGATCACGCCGGCGCCTGCGCCGACCTCATGGCGCCGGTGGCGGTGCACGAGCTCGAGACCCGCGCGCCCTCGTGGGTCCTCGTGGGCGGCCTGCTCGAGCTGCTCCCGCTGGAGCTGCTGGCGGGCGAGGACGGCGAGCTTGCGCCGGGCGTCGCATGGGCGCGCACGCCGGGGCACTGCGACGGCCACATCAGCCTGCGCGTCGAGACCGCCGAAGGCACGGTCGTGCTGTGCGGCGACACCATCGGGCCGGGGCGCGCCGAGTTCGACGCCATGCGGCCCTCCGGGCCCGCGGCCGCGGAGCTGCTCGGGTCCTGGCGGCGGATCCGCGCCTGGGAGCCGGCGCAGGTCATCGCCGGGCATCTGGCGCCGTTCGCCCCGTAGGCGCCGTTCGCCCCGCCGGCGCCCCGAGGCTCGCCGGGGCGCTGTGCTAGACTGAGCGCCTCCCGACCACGCAAAGGAGTCCTCCGCGTGCCGATCTACGAGTATCGATGTGACGAGTGCGGGGACTCGTTCGATGTCCTTCAACGGATGAGCGACGACCCGCTCGTGACCTGCGAGAAGTGCGGCGGCACGCTGCGCAAGGTGCTCCACCCCGTGGCCATCCACTTCAAGGGGTCGGGGTTCTACACCACCGACTACGGCAAGGGCTCCGGCCGTCGCCCTGGGGGGCGCGACGGGTCAGCCGACAGCGGCGAGTCTTCCGGCGAGGGCGCCTCGTCCTCGGAGGGCGAGTCTACCGGCGAGAGCGCGCCTTCCCCGAAGGACGAGTCCGCCGGCGGCGAGAAGGCGCCCGCGTCGGCGCCCGGCAAGCCGGCCAAAGACGGCGGCAAGCCCAAGGAGAAGCAGAAGACGACCTGACCGGTCGGCAGGGGGCGAGCGGCGGGCCGCGGGGGCGGCCGCCCTCAGGCGCTGAGGCTCGCCGCCAGGTCGCTCTGCTGGGCCACGCCGGTGTAGATGGTCACGCGGTTACGCCCGTGGCGCTTGGACTCGTAGAGGGCGTCGTCGGCGCGCTCCACGAGCTCGGTTTCGGCGGCTGCGCCCACCGGGTAGGTGGCCACGCCCGCGGAGACCGTGCAGAACACCTCGCCGCCCTCGCGCACCTCGACGGCGGTGGTCTCGATGGCGCGCCGCAGACGCTCGGCGAGCTCGTAGCCGCGCGTCTCGTCGCCGCGGATGAGCACGGCGAACTCCTCGCCGCCGTAGCGCGCCGCCATGTCGGCGTCGCGCACCGCGCCGCGCAGCGTCGCTCCGACGCGCCTGAGCACGTCGTTGCCGGGCTCGTGCCCGTGGCGGTCGTTGAACTGCTTGAAGTGGTCGAGGTCGAGCATGATGAGCGTGAGCTCGCCGCCGTAGCGGTCGATCTTGGTGACCTCGTTGTGCAGGTAGTCGATGAAGGTGCCGTAGTTGTAGAGGCCGGTGAGACGGTCGCTGAGCGACGAGGCCGCGAGCAGCGCCTGCACCTCGTGGTTCTTGCGCAGCACCCGGCCGAGCAGCAGGCCGGCGAGGAAGAAGAGGATCATGCCGAGCAGAGCCTGCCGGACCGTGGCGGCCGTCGCCGGCGCGCGGAAGCTGTAGTACAGCACGAAGAAGTTGCCCAGCCAGAAGGCGACTGCGAGGCTGCCGGCCTCAAAGAAGAACACGGCGCCGAGGAAGAGGGGGAAGATGAAGAGCGGCCACAGGTAGACTGCGCCGAGCAGAAAGACGAGGCACGAGACGGCGCTGAGAGCGGCGGCGAGGGCGGCCGTGCGACGGGCCGTCAGTCGATGGCCGCCCAGCTCGTGGGGGGCGTGCTTCGAGTCAGTCACCGGGCTCCTTCGCGACCTTGCCATGGCGCACTTACGACGAGGTCCGTGGTTCTCCTGCCGCGGACCCGGGGGGCGGGCGTCTCCCGGACAGACTACTGGAGGCCGCGCCGAACCGCGAGGGTTACAGGGCGCTCCCGGCGTTGACGTTGGCGCGCCGCGCGTTGACGTTGGCGCGCGCGCAGTCCGCGGCGATCCCGCGATCCATCGCGGCGCGACCGCGCGCCGGCGCGTCGGCTACAATAGGACGGTGACCCTGCAGATCCTGCTCACCAACGACGACGGCATCCACGCCCCCGGCCTCGCCGTGCTACGCGCCGCTGTGGACGGCCTCGGCGAGATCACCACCATCGCCCCCGATCACAACGCCAGCGCGGTCGCGCGCGGCATCACCATCGACCGGCCGCTGCACCTGGAGCCGGTGACCTTCGGCGAGGGGTGGCCCGGCCTCGCCTGCGACGGCACGCCGTCAGACTGCGTGCGCATCGGCCTCCTCGGCGTGCGCGGCCCCGCCCCGGACCTCGTGGTGTCGGGGGTCAACTGCGGCGCCAACATGGGCGCCGACGTCACCTACTCGGGCACGGTCGGCGCCGCCCTCGAAGCGGCGCTTCGCGGGCGTCCGGCGCTCGCCTTCTCGGTCGAGAGCCACGAGCCTGGCTGGCTGGCCGAGGCCACCCCGCTGGTGCGCGCCATGGTGGAGCACGTGATCGCCCGCGGCCTGCCCCGCCACAGCATCCTCAACATCAACCTGCCGGACAGGCCGCCGGCCGAGCTCGCCGGCATCCATCCGGCACGGCTCGGCGGCGCCAGCCGCTGCGACCGTGTCTTCCTGAGCGCTGACGGCGCCGGGCCGGCGGCGCCCGCCGGCGCGCCCGCCGCCGACCCCTTCGCCGGCGCCTCCGAGCACTTCGTCCCTTGCGACCACCCCACGGCCGGGGAGTGGGCCGACACCGATTTCGACGTGGTCGCCCGCGGCTGCGTGGCGGTCACGCCGCTGCGCTACGACCTGCTCGACCCCGAGCTGCTCGCCGAGCTCGCCACCTGGGAGCTCGATCTGGAGGAGCTTCGTGCCTGAACCGCGGCCGCATCCCGGGTTCGACCCGGTGCTGTTCGATCTCGACGGCACCGTCGTCGACACCGTCGGGCTGATCGTCGAGTCGTTCCGCTACGCCACCAGCACCGTGCTCGGCGAGGTGCTGCCCGACGAGCTCATCCTCGGCGGCGTGGGCATGCCGCTGCGCACCCAGATGGAGCGCCTCTCGGCGGAGCACGCCGAGGAGCTGTACGACGTGTACCGCGAGTACAACCATCGCCGCCACGACGAGCTCATCCGCGGGTACGACGGCATCGAGGAGGTGCTCGACGCGCTCAAGGCGGCGGGGCGCGGCACCGGCATCGTCACGAGCAAGAGCCGCGACACCACGGCGATGGCGTTTCGCGCTGTGGGCCTCGAAGACCGCTTCGACGTCGTGGTCACGGCCACCGACACCACAGAGCACAAGCCGTCGCCGGCGCCGCTGCGGCTCTGCCTGCAGCGGCTGAACGCGACGGCCGCAGGCGCCATCTACGTCGGCGACAGCCCGTTCGACATCCAGGCGGGCGCGGCGGCGGGCATGACCACCGCCGCCGTGGCCTGGGGCGTGTTCGGCCGCGACGCGCTGCTGGCGGCCGGCCCCGACTTCTGGCTGCAGGAGCCGCGCGACCTGCTCGCCCTCTGCCTGCGCGGCGAGGGCGTGCGGCTCACCGGCGGCGCGGGCGCCTGAGGCGGGGCGCGGCGCCGGCGCGAAAGGGGGAGGCGTGGACGAAGCAGACCGGGTCGTCGCGCGAGCCGCGGAGCTCCGTGACATCCTCGATCGGCATGCCTACCAGTACTACGTCCTCGACGAGCCGCTGATCGACGACTCCGGGTACGACGCGCTCTACCGCGAGCTGCAGGCGCTCGAGGCTGAGCGCCCGGATCTGCGGCCCCCCGACTCGCCGACCCAGCGCGTCGGCGCCGCGCCCCTGGAGAAGTTCGCGCAGGTGCGCCACCTGGAGGCGATGCTCTCCCTGGCCAATGCCCGCGACGAGGACGAGCTGCTCGCCTGGGACCAGCGCAACCGGCGCTTGCTGGAAGGGAAAGGCCTCGACGACGTGCCCCTGCGGTACGTCGTCGAGCCCAAGATCGACGGCCTGGCCATCTCGCTCACCTACCACGACGGCCTGTTCGCGGTCGGCGCCACGCGCGGCGACGGCGAGGTGGGGGAGGACGTCACCGCCAACCTGCGCACCATCGGCGCGCTGCCGCTGCGCCTGCGCGGCGCGCGGCCGCCGGCGGTGGTGGAGGTGCGCGGCGAGGTCTACCTGCCGCTGGCCGCCTTCGCGCGCCTCAACGAGGCGCGCGCGGCCGCCGGCCTCGTTGAGGCGCGCGCGGCCGCGCGCCTCAACCCGTTCGTCAACCCGCGCAACGCGGCCGCCGGGTCCATCCGCCAGCTCGACCCGGCGGTGGCCGCCTCGCGCCCGCTCGCCCTGTGGTGCTACGCGATCGGCTACAGCGAGGGCCTCGACATCACCGACCACCACAGCGCCCTGGAGTGGCTGCGGGCGCAGGGCTTCCGCGTGAACCCACACGTCGTCGTCGTGGACAGCATCGACGCCGTGGCCGCCGAGTGCCGCGCCTGGGAGGAGCGCCGCGCCGGCCTGGACTACGACATCGACGGCGCCGTGGTCAAGGTGGACTCCTACGCGCTGCAGACGGCGCTCGGCAGCGTCGCGCACGACCCCCGCTGGGCGATCGCCTTCAAGTTCGCGCCGACGACGGTGACCACGCGTCTGCACGGCATCGCGGTCAACGTGGGGCGCACCGGCGTACTGGCGCCGTTCGCGGTGCTGGAGCCGGTGTTCGTCGGCGGCGTCACGGTGGAGCGCGCCACGCTGCACAATGAAGACGACATCCGCCGCAAGGACATCCGGCCGGGCGACGACGTCATCTTGCAGCGTGCCGGCGACGTCATCCCGCAGGTCGTGGGGCCGCTGCTCGACGGGTGGGTGGAGGAGGACGGGCGGCGTGAAGAGCGCTCCGCGCGTCACGCCGCCCTGCCCGAATGGAGCATGCCCGACGCTTGCCCGGCCTGCGGCTCGCAGGTCGTGCGCGAGACCGGCGAGGTCGCCGTGCGCTGCCCGAACCGCTCGTGCCCCGCGCAGCTCGTGGAGAGCATCAAGCACTTCGTGAGCAAGGGCGCCATGGACATCGACGGCGTCGGCGAGAGGCTGGTCGAGGACCTCTACGCCGCGGACCTGATCCGCGACGTGGCCGATCTGTACGCCCTGCGCCGGGAGGACCTGGTCGAGCTCGAGGGGTTCGCGCTCGATCAGAAGACCGGCGCGGCGAAGCGCGCCGACCGCGTGCTGGGCTCTCTCGACGAGTCCCGGACGCGGCCCTTCGTGCGCCTGCTCTTCGCTCTCGGGATCCGCCACGTCGGCGCCGTCACGGCGCAGGCGCTGGTCCAGGGCTTCCCGAGCCTCGAGGCCCTGCAGGCAGCTTCTGTCGAGGAGCTCGCCGGCGTCCCCGGCGTCGGGCCCGTGGTGGCCGAGGCGGTGAAGCAGTATCTGGCCGACCCGCACAACCGCGAGACCCTCAAGAAGCTCCGCGCCGCGGGACTGCGGCTGGTGGAGGAGCATCCACGGCGCGCGCGGGGGGCGCTCGCGGGCACATCGTTCGTGCTCACGGGCACGCTGCCGTCACTCACCCGCGGCGAGGCGCAGGCGCTGATCGAGGCCCAGGGAGGGCGGGTCAGCGCCTCGGTGAGCAAGGCCACGGACTACGTGGTCGCCGGCGAGGACCCCGGTTCCAAGCTGGCCAAGGCGAGGAGTCTGGGCGTGAGCATTCTCGGCGAGGACGAGCTCGTGCGCTTGCTGGACAGCCGCGAAGGCGCCGGCGACCGAGTCTCGGAGTCAGGGCGACCGGATCCCACGTAGCCGCGGCGAGAGGTCGACCTCATGCCCGAGCGGGCCGCGCGCTCGGCGGCCAGGAACGGTCTCTCGGCCTCGAGGTCAAAGAGCCCAGGGGCTTCCCGCGAGTGCGGACGCGCCGCGTCCCGCCGCTTCCAGCGCCGGCCTCCAGCCCTTCGCCGGCGACGTCAGCGTTGATGACGCTCATCGATGACCCCGGTTGCGACCGGGGACGCGAAGACCGGAGGTCGTGACGGCCTTGGCCGGCGCGGAGATCGGCGGCGGCAGGCGAGTTGCCGCGGAGTCAGCGGTAAGGCCGGCCGCGGCGCGCCGCGCGCCCGCCTGGCGCCTGGAAGACCGCCTCCTGGATAGCGGCGGCTCATTGGCGGCGGGGAGCTGCGCGCCCCACGCCGCGCCGGCCTGACCGCGCTGTTGGCGCGCTATCTTGCGGTGTGGGGAGGGTGGTCGCAGCGCGGGCGTGCCTGGGCATCCCCTGGGCTCCTCCATCTGCTGCCTGCTCGCGAACCCGCACCTGGACCCGTTCGACCATCGGCTCAAGGACGAGTTGGGGTGGAAGCGCTTCTCTGCCTGTTCCAAGCCAAGGCGGCCACGAGCGGACCAAGCGGATCCGGACCGAGCCAGAGTCGATCGTCCTGGTGCGGAGCAAGCCGGAGGAGGCGGTGTTGGTGGCTTGCAAGTGACCGGAGGACGAATCGCGGCCGGCCCGTGCAGAGTCCTTCCGTCGTGACTCGCGTGCTCCATGTACTGCAGATGCGCCCTCACATCCAAAGACGTCACTCCTGAGGGGAACACAGCCTTCCCGCCCCGCACCTTCAGCGGCCGCGGGTCGCGGGCCCGCGCGCCTCGTCGCGCGCTTCAGGCGGCGCGGCTCCGGCGGCCGCGCGGCCTGGTCTTCCGTGAGGCGCGGCCGCGGAAGGCCGTGGTCGCCGCCCCCGGCATAGTCACTGTGCGAGCGTATTCCGTTGGCGGTACTTCCAACGGTATCGTTGGAAGTACCGTCAACGGATCCGGCCATCTTCGACCATGCCCCCGCCGGCGGGCCACGTGCGCGGAGCGCGAACCGCAACGCTGCCGCCGGCGCCTCGTCGCGCCTCAGGAGGTGGCGGCTCTGCCGCCCTCATGTCTACCGGCCGCGGGCGGCGAAGCCGCCAGGGAAGCCGAGGGGGAAGCGCCTCTCGTTCAAGCCACCGGTCCCTCGCCGGGCGCGCCCGCGGGCGCGCGGCCGCGGCGAGCGCGGCGGCCGCGGCGCGCGAAGTCCACGGCCGCGGCGGCTCCGGCGGACGGGCGCGTGCCGGCTGGCGCGCGCGGCGCGCCATGTCCGCCTTCTCGCGGCCGTCGATGCGGAGGCTGAACGCGCGACCGGACGGAAGGGGATGGTCATGTAGAACGAATGGTTGTGTCAGCGGACATACTGTTCAGATGTCCGCCACCGGAGCTGCCGTGACCTTTCGGTAGAGCTGAAGGGAGAAGGGGACAGATCCACTCGCCGATCGCGACCTCCGCATTCGCGAGCGCCTGCGCGTACGTCTCTGCGTCGGCCGCGCAGCTTGGCAGTTCGGGCGCCTCAGCGACGTAGGCGTCATGCCGAACGCCGCGCCTGTGGACCACGTGCGCGGCAGCCGGGGCAGCCGGGGCCGCCGCGGCCGCCGGAGGCGCACTAACCGAGCGTGTCCTCAAGCCAGTTGAACATCAGCTCGTTGCGCAACTGAGGCGCCATCGGCTCGCAGTGGAACTGTGCTCCCTCGGCGGCCGTGAACGTAAGAAGCTTCTTGCGCGAGCCCAGCTGCTTGTAGAGCTCCCGGGCCTGGCCGGGCACAAACTGCTCCTCGTCTGCCTCGATCACCAGAGTCGGCGCCTTAACACGCGAGATCGTCGATTGGCTGAGCGTGAACTGCTGAGCAAGGCGCATTCTGTCGTAGAAGCTGCCCTGCCCGAAGATCTCGGAGCGCTTCTGGATCGTGAACTGCTCTTCGGTGGGAAGACCCGCAAACACCTTGTCCCAAACAGCGTTGAACTCTGTCTTGTTACCGGAGTCAAGTAACGCGAGCAACTGCGGCCCAAGCGCCTGCTCCCATTTGGTGAAGTCGCTGACCACGCCGGGGTCTGCAACCAGCGCGGCGATCCGACGCTCGTAGGCGGCAGCGCGAACCACAGAGAGTCCGCAGAAGCTCCAGCCCATAAGAGCGATCCGGTCGCGGCTGACATCTGGGCGCCCTGCCAGAACATCGATAACGCTGCTCACGACGTGCTCCCACTCAACGGTGAACGGCATGTTGCGCAGAAAGAGATTCGAACCCTGGCCGGGGCCCTCGAAGATGAAGGCGTTCCAACCCCGTTCGAGCGCCGCCCGGCCACCGTAGACATAAAGATCGATGTTCTGGGCGTCGCTGCCGTTGTTGAGAATGATCGTCGGCCGGCGGCGGTTGGGGCCTGCAGGCGTGAGCAGCCAACCCGGGAGCTTCGTGCTCCTGTAAGGGATGCGCACGTACTCGAACCGCGGCGTGAAGAGCCTGGCCGCGGCGCGCCAGCAGCCATCCATCTTCTTGTACACCTCGCCCTCGTGCTCGCGCGTAGGGTTCGAGCTTGCCAGAACAAAGTACAGCGCCTGGTCGAAATAACTCGCGGCGCGCATGTACGCCTCGCGTGCGCTGACCGCGTGACCGCCACGCATAAATGACTCGGCGCGCGTCCGCAGCTCCTCGCCACGTTCAAGAAACGCTTGGTAGAAGGCGGCGTAGCTGTCACCCTTCGCATGGATCTGATCGATCGTGGCGAGGACCTCACCAAGCTCTGAGGCGTTGTAGGAGGCCGCGCTGAGGGCAAACAGGGCCTGGAAATTCAGTGAAGGATCGGCAAAGAGCTCAATCGCACTACCAGCGGCTGTCGCCGTAGATGCGTTGGACCCTTTGACGACCGCCCTGGCAGTATCGTTGAACACGAATGGCAGAGCCATTGCGCCGCCGGCGACCAATGCACTGGTGAGCAGCGTGCGTCGATCGAACTGCGTTTCCATGGTCGGTTTCTCCCTCCTTAGCCATCGATTCCAGTCTACTGTGACTTGTGGCCACTGCACAACAGGTACGACCTCGGCAGGCCGCCGGGCTTGCCGCGGGCGCTCTGCCGCGAGGCCGCGGCGGCCGCCGGGCTTGCCGCGGCCGCCCGGCCGCGAGGCCGCGGCCGCCGCCGGGCTTGCCGCGGCCGCCCGGCGGGCTTGCCGCGGCCGCCCGGCGGGGATGGTCATGCCTACCGAAAGGGGGTGGTCGGTCAGCTCATCCTCCCCCGGCTCCGGCTCAACCAGCCGCCATGACCTTGGCGCGGCAGGCATCGTCGCTCCTAATCTTCTCGACGGACGCCTTGGCTTGGTCTGCCGACATCCGGTTCTCCTCTCGCCTTGAGTTGCATGATGAACGCCGTTGCCCTTCAGGGCACAGCGCTGCTTCCAGCAGCGCGCCGTTTCCCGGCCCGGCGGGCGCCTACAGCTTCGGCGGCTGGCCGTACATCTGCGGCAGGGCGTTGACGTGCGTGCGCGCCACCATGCGGGGCGCCACACCCCTGATCACGCCGGACTCGATGGGGAGGTCCTTGCCGATCGGGGGCTTGATCCAGGCCTCCAGCGCGCAGTTGTTTCCACTCCACGAGAGCTTCGGCTCCTGCGCCGCTTCTTCGCTCATGGCGCCGCCCTTCATCGCCGCACATGGCGGCTTCTCGTGCGGTCGGCCTGCGCACCGACCGCTCTCAGCGTACAATGATAACTTATGGGATACCAGCCCTCGTGGCGGAACATCCGCCCATGTCGCCGCGTCCGCTTCTGGGCGCCGTCGGCCGACCTGACCGCGCGCGCAGACCGCGCGCGCAGACCGCGCGCGCAGACCGCGCGCGCAGACCGCGCCGGTCACCAGCGCGGCCGGCGTACGCGGGGGCGACCAGGCCGAGGGCGAGATGCGCGGGCACGCTGAGCGCCGTGAAGAGGGCGGCGCCGGTGAGCGACGGCGATCCGCACCCGGATCCACGCTGCGCCCGTAGACTGCGCGCGCCGCGGCCGCTGCAGCGCTCACCCCCGGCCGGCGGGGCCGCCGGAGCCGCCGCGCCCGGGCGCGGAGCCGCCGGAGCAGCCGCGCCGGGGTAGGGTGAGTAGCCGGGGGGAATCTCACCCCCCGGCTCTCGCAGAACCGTACGTGACAGTCTCCCGTCATACGGCTCCCACAGACCGGCCGTTGGTGGGCGAAGCAAGGAGCCAATGGGCAA
>Ga0247841_10000567_pt1 | contig 94683 bp, 69 predicted proteins | sample LaCruzMarch2015__2_FD_192410 | JGI IMG/M metagenome (GOLD analysis project Ga0247841, IMG submission 192410) | Freshwater microbial communities from meromictic Lake La Cruz, Castile-La Mancha, Spain - LaCruzMarch2015_18m | ecosystem: Environmental > Aquatic > Freshwater > Lake | place: Spain...
ATTTGAAATGGTAAAGTTTACAAAATCAAACCCCAATTCCAAAAGAAAAGGGGTAAAAAAAGAAACTATGTCATATATCACTGTATTTCAGTTAATTACATACACATAGCCTGACGGCTATGCAGCGAAACTGGGGGCAGATGAGTAAACGACTAATAATCTGGAACTCCATCGGAGTTTCCCAATACATATCGTATTATGAACAGTTATCGACAAATATTATATCATATCGTATTTTGCACCTTTAACAGGGAAAACACAATTCCAATCTATGGACGAAAGAATCCGGGACATATCCGAAATTCAGGGTTACATCCACTTCGCCTGATGATGTCTAAAAAGTTGTATTTAACCACTATTGGGACAACCTCGTATTTGCAGGCAACTCATACAGGGTTGAAGCAGTGTCACCTGCTGTGTAAAACCGGAGGTTATTTACAGGCAACTCCGCGGAGTTCTGGTTAAACAACATTAATTCATAATTCATAATTCGCCATGTATTTTAACTCCAATATTAAACTGATGCGGAAACGGCGCGGACGGACCCAGGACGAAATTGCTTTCACCCTGAATATGAAGCGGCCAACGTTGAGTGGTTACGAAAACGGAGTGGCTCAACCGGGTATCCGGCAACTTATAGCCTATTCGGAATACTTCGGAATCTCGATCGACACATTAATCAAAGTTGATTTATCGAAACTCAGGGAGAGCGAACTACGCCAGCTTGAGAGCGGGTTTGATGTGTTTGTAAAGGGGAGCAAGCTGCGGGTACTTACCACAACTGTTGACAGTGCCAATAAAGAAAATATCGAACTGGTACCCGAAAAAGCGAAAGCCGGTTACGTCCGTGGTTTTGCCGATCCTGAATTTGTGCGGGAACTTCCTGTGTTTCAACTTCCCTTCCTTTCAGCCGAACGTAAATACCGCACTTTCCAGATAAGCGGAGATTCGATGTCGCCTATTCCTGACAGGGCCTGGGTGACCGGCGAATTTGTTCAGGACTGGAATACCCTGAAAAATGGTGAAGCCTGCATTATTCTCACACTCGACGAGGGGATTGTTTTTAAAATTGTGGAAAACAGGATCGGGAAAGAGGGGAAAATAGGTCTGATATCGCTGAATACCAACTACAAACCCTACGAACTCGCAGTAGTTGAAATCCGCGAAATCTGGAGGTTCATCCATTACATCAGCGAAGAGTTGCCTTCGGGCGAAATTTCGCCTGCCGATATCGCTTATGCACTGAACCAACTCAGGCAGGATGTTGCGTTGATTAAGGGCAGAGTAGTTACAAAACACTAAAATTAAGCAATATGGATTTTAAAGATTTAGCAAAAAATAACCGGAGTTACAGAAGGTTTGATGAACAATTTGTAATTGAACGTGATACTCTCATTGAGTTGATAGGTTTAGCGAGATATGCAGCTTCTGGCAGAAATGCACAACCACTAAAGTATTTTTTATCCAATGACATGGATCTGAACGGACAGATTTTTTCAACGCTGGCATGGGCCGGTTACCTGAAAGAGTGGCCGGGGCCCAAAAAAGGGGAACGTCCTTCAGCCTATATCATTGTAATGTTCGACCGCCACATTTCAGACAGATACTTCTGCGATGACGGAATCGCGATGCAGAATATATTGCTGGGTGCTGTGGAAAAAGGACTGGGAGGATGTATCATTCAGTCTATCAACAAACCCCTGCTGTCGGAAATTATCAGACTTCCTGAACTTTTCGAAATTATCGATGTCATAGCACTGGGGAAACCTGTCGAAACGGTTGTAATCACCAACGTTGGGGAAGACGGCGATATCAGGTATTTCCGCGACGACAATGGTATCCATTACGTTCCGAAAAGATCATTGGATGAACTGATTATAAACTAGTAGCTTGCTACTGGTTACCGGCAACGTGCAGCAACCAGACCCAGTGCGTGAGATGCGTGGTTGTGCGTACGATCACTAGTGTGGTTAGCATTGGGTTTAGCCGCTTGTTATTTTCCCTTCTTGAATTTCTATTTTTAACTATCCAATTACTCAAGCTTAAGGAAAATCAGTGCTACGTATGCAATAAACAGAAACAAAAAAGCAAAAGAGATTGGCAACTGAAGGCGTTTTGACCTAACAAATAAACCAATAACTGAGAAAAAGATGAATATTACGCGAAACCAGAAATTCAGATCAAATCGTGAAACTCCAAAGGAAATATAATCTTCGGTAAGGCTGACAACTGCAACTGATGCAATAAGACCCAAAAACCATTTACGGTTTTGATGGAATATTTCTTCAAGGTTTGTTTCTGCTTTAATATCGGGAATCAGCAGATGGCTTAACATAGAAACAGTTATGGGAATATATAAATAGAAAATAAATGCAAAAAAGTTCCAGTAAGAAATTTCATGACGGTAATAAAATACCCACCAGATTTGCAGTTGAAGTGATAACAAAAATATCATCCAAACTAAGGTAGGATAATAGATTTTGACTTTGCCCCGTAAATTGATCATATTTGCAACGCTTAAAATTAAGTGCCTGACTCCTAATGCGATAATCATCGACACAAAAATCGAAAGATGGTCAAACTGTTTCATATTAATTTCCCCCCTAAAAAAAAGCAATTAGTACACGCGTATATATTATATTTTTCACTCATTAAAAGTAATAGAAATAAAGTTAATCTCTAAAAGTCTCTTCAATTAAAAATACCCAAGTGAAAAAATGCTAGTTTTGTTTTACTTCTGTTGGTTTTAACAAGTTGATATAATGGTGTAAACAGGCAGTTGGCAACCGGCAATCGGTTACTGTCGATTGACTGCTGTCTCCGGTCAGCTTTTGCCACTACAGGAACACACAGCAGCCCATGTACATAGGGGAAAGTGCCTAAAGTTTGGAGTGCCTAAAGTTTGGAGTGCCTGCTGCCTTTTCTCTCATGGATCAAGTGATATTGTTTCCAGGAAAATTATGTCCTCAACAATTCTCTTAATCCTGATTTTGGTTTACTTTTTCTGTAAACCTGACTCGTCCTGAATTTTGTTTACAGTTTTTTTGTTTATACTTCATTTACTTTTAAAATATTTTACTTTCACTTCGTCTATTCCAATTTGATTCTCTTTCCATGGAGAAAGCCTCAATATGCGGCGCATAGAACGGTACTATTTCAATTAACCTTTGCAGTTGCGCCTATAACATCGGGATCTTTCTTCCCCCCCGGGTTGCGTCGTTCCTCCTTACCCGGGGCTACAAATATGTTGCCGCTCTGCGGCTTAGAACCGATGAAATTTCGAATTTTGCCTTAAATTTATAAACCCATCAACTTATAAACTTACATCAACCTCTGACTGCCTTTCTGCCTGTTAATTTCAGCCTTCTGCCTACTGCCTTCTGCCTCTCACCTCCTATTTCAGCTTGCCGGCAAAAATCTTTTTAAACTTCTCAATTTTTGGGGTAATAACAATACGGCAATAACCCTGATCAGGATTGATTTCATAATAATCCTGATGGTAATCCTCTGCAGGATAGAATTTAATTAATTTGGTAAACTCGGTAACGATCGGATCTTTCCATATTTTCTCCTTTTCCAGCTTTGCCTTGTACACCAACGCCGCCTCTCTTTGTTCCTCATCAGTATAAAATATTGCCGAACGATACTGGGTGCCAACATCGGCTCCCTGCCTGTTTAATGTTGTCGGATCATGCGTCATCCAGAATACTTCGAGAAGGTCGCCAAAAGTGACCAGATGTGGATCGTAGGTGATTTGTGTACACTCTGCATGCCCGGTCAATCCGGTGCATACCTGTTTATAAGTAGGATCAGCCACATGCCCGCCAGCATAACCTGAAACAACTTTCTGTACCCCTTTCATCTGACTGAACATCGCTTCAGTACACCAGAAACATCCTCCTGCAAAAACAGCTGTCTTTAATCTATCTCCATTATTCTCCATATCTGTGTCATGTAAAGTAGAACTCTTTAATCCGTAAGGTATTATTGTTATTAATCCTATCAGATAAATAATTGCCCATCTCATTTTACTCAAATTACTATAGTTCCAATAACAATTCACAGCTACATTAGTTCCAAATGTCATCACTTTTTTATGCTGTCTGATCTTCTATTGGCCACAATAGCTTTAAAAAATTTGGATTTTTACCTGAAATGAGTTAACTTTAACCTCTTCGATTCACAGATATCGAAGAATTATTATCTTCCTGCTGAATTGCATTATCGCGCTCTTTTCTCTATGGTATTTTGTTTTAATAGTAAAACTTCGGTCATGAAAAAGGTCGATCATCACTTCAAATTAACGGAAACTCCGTTCATTGCCGACCGGATTCTGCATAATTATAAACGCGACAGATCTTATTTTGAACATTACTCCCCCAAATTTAACCATGAATTTTTAGTCAGTTTTGAGGAAAAAGTAGACAACATGGGTCATCTCATACCGCTTCATGCGCTTGAAAATGAAATGACAAGCCCTAATGAAAAAATACGTACTATCATAAGTTGTTATTATCCTTTACTAAGTATTACTGAAGCTTTGCTAAGCTGTGTTACGAAAGTATCGGATCTTCTTAAAGCAAATTTTAATTTCATCAAACTCAGAGAGGCCCTGCACCAGGGATGTTTAGCTGAAATTCAAAGTATCTGTCAGGAAATAGTCGGCAAATTTGAACTTCATATTGAGAAATTTATTGATAAAGGGATTCTTGTTATGATTTTAAACGATTTTCGGATATTAATGAAAAAATTAAAAGCCGCAGAATCGGAACTTGAAGAAATTACCAATAAAAGCAATGCGGATGCCGACGAATATATAATTGCCGACAGCCAGTTGGAAGATATTGTCGGGACTATTATCGAATCAACCCCTGCGGTGTTCGGCGAAATGAATATCTCTAAAAGAGAGGAGTACTCTATTGAAAAAATCATGATGCAGGCTCAGTTTATGAGAAATCCCGGACAGTGACTTCCTGATCAAAATCTTCCATCAGATTATGACGCGCGCTCATGTTTAACAGAGGTAATCCAATGGAAAGACCCATTACCTTCGCTATTGTAAACGAAATCCACCTGTCATCGATTAATTTCCAGTTGCTATCATCGAAATTCTCAAGGAAGAATGATAAAGGACGGTCGGCCGGTTTAGTCACCAGATTAAACTTCCATTTCCCATTCAATAATTTGTAAAATGGTGAACCGGAAAAGTCATTTGCCCTGGATGGCAAACAAAGTGAACAAACCTAATAAAATCAAATTCTTAGTCTTAGTAAAAATTTAAAATTATAATCAACAACTTTTTGCTGGTCACCAATATTCTAAAACTCCGAAGTAAAATGAAACTTTATCTTAGGAAAATCGCGCTGTGCCATATCAAGAATAAAAGTCGAATCTGCCATAAAAACATCCCGCTTATGATTATCGAGCGACATTTTATTGTATTTCCTTCTTTTAAAATCGTCAAGCATCGCTTTGTCTTCGCTTTGAATCCAGCAGGCTTTGTACAGGGATAACGGTTCCCAGCGACATCTCGCATTATATTCATGTTCAAGACGGTATTCAATAACCTCGAACTGAAGTGCTCCTACAGTTCCTATGATTTTACGCCCATTTAACTGACTAATAAATAATTGGGCCACCCCTTCGTCCATTAGCTGGTCTACCCCTTTTGCAAGTTGTTTAGATTTCATCGGGTCGGCGTTCTCAATATAACGGAATATTTCGGGGGAAAATGAAGGTAATCCTTTGTAATGGAGTATCTCTCCTTCAGTAAGGGTATCACCTATCACAAAATTTCCGGTGTCAGGAATTCCGACAATATCCCCAGGGAATGCTTCATCGATCACCTCTTTCTTGTCGGCCATAAATGCTGTCGGACTCGAGTATTTAAATATTTTTCCTAACCGTATATGACGGTAGTATTTATTCCGTTCAAACCTGCCGGAACAAATTTTCACAAAAGCAATCCTGCTTCTGTGATTCGGATCTATATTGGCGTGAATTTTAAAAACAAATCCGGTAAAGGTCTCTTCTGAACACAATACTTCACGTTCCTCAGCCATTTTAGCGCGGGGCGGAGGAGCTATCCTTACAAAAGTATCGAGCAATTCCTTTACACCAAAATTGTATAAAGCACTTCCAAAAAAGACAGGTGCCAAATCGCCTGCAAGGTATTGTTCAAGATCAAACCCGGGATAAACCTCTTTAAGAATTTCCAGTTCTTCACGCAAAATCCTGGCGTCATCGCCAATATAATTTTCGAGTTCGGGATTTTTAATATCCGAAAAACTAATTCCCGTCCGGATATCGGTAATGCTTGGATCAAAAAGGCTGAGATTTTGGTCATAAATATTATAAACACCTTTAAAATCAGGACCATTATTTATTGGCCAGCTTAAGGGACCCACCTTTATCAATAATTGTTTCTCGATATCATCAAGCAGATCGAAGGTATCATCAGCGGGGCGATCCATTTTGTTTACAAAAACGATAACCGGTGTTTTACGACTACGGCATACGTTCATAAGTTTCTCTGTCTGAGGTTCGACCCCTTTTGCTGCATCTATAACGATAATTACACTGTCTACCGCAGTCAATGTACGAAATGTGTCTTCCTGAAAATCCTGGTGGCCAGGCGTATCAAGGATATTTACCTTATAACCGTTAAATTCGAATCCCATTACTGAGGTCGCAACCGAAATACCACGCTGACGCTCTATTTCCATAAAGTCGGAGGTTGCACCTTTCTTAATTTTATTACTCTTAACTGCCCCGGCAACGTGGATTGCACCTCCAAAAAGAAGAAGTTTCTCTGTTAATGTTGTTTTTCCTGCATCGGGGTGACTGACAATTCCAAAAGTTCTGCGCCGTGATATTTCTTCTTTTAATCCCATGTCAATTATTGAGGGTGCAAACTTAGCTCAAAAAAATGAAACACCGTGATTTAAAACATATCAAACACGATTCCCACAACTGTCATAAATCTCGAATTCTAGTCCATTAATTTTAAGATTTGTCCTTTCGAAATCAGGAATACTAATACGGCAACCTATGAGAAAGAAAAATCCAAATAAAATTCGCATTAAGCCCTAAAACGGAACTCCCCCATTTCAAGGAATTATTGCCTATATACCTTTTTTGGTTACCCTGCGTATTATGTGGGGTTATTTTTCTCTTATTCTATTCTTCAAATCCATTTGTTCGTGTAGTATTCTTGTAATTTCCACTTTGTTTTCTTCAACCCTTCTGTAAAAAATGATATGTCTGCCTTCTTTAAATCCCAATAAGTTTTCTGTAACTACTGAGTAATTTTTGCCTAACTCAGGGTTAAAGGCAACTTCGTTACAGTTTTCCAAAAGCATGAGATAATACTTGTCTGCTTGATTTTCAGACCATTTTTCAACGGTATAATTCCAAATCCTGGTTAAATCATCAACTGCCTTATTTGTTAATATACACTTAGCCATTCAATTTCTTTCTAGCTTTTAATCCTTCTAAATGTGACTCAGGATTGAAATTATAAGCAATTCCGCTTTCAATCCCTTCTTGAATAGCTTCTCTTAATGCAATAATTTTGTTTTCTTCTTCTTCCAAAAGTCTTAATCCTGCCCGGACAACTTCACTTGCATTTTTAAACCTTCCTGCAGATATTCTATTTTGAATAAAACTATCAAAATAGTCTCCTATCGATATTGAAGTGTTTCTACTCATGGCTCAATAATTTTTCACAAAGTTACCAAATATTGGTACAACAATCAAGATGCGATTCATTTTTAACATAAATCAACGGTTGTTAGAAGTGCTCTTAATATATTCCGTACTCCCATGCAGCATCATACATGGCAACAATATTTTGAGGTGGAATATCTCCCTGTATATTATGAATATTATTAAAAATATATCCGCCATTTGGTTTAAAAATCTCAATATTTCTTTTAACCTCCTCTTTTATTTTATCGGGGTCAGAAAATGGTAATGTATGTTGCGAATCAATGCCACCTCCCCAAAACACGATGTTTTTTCCATATTTCTTTTTTAATAGTGCTGGTTCCATATTCATAGCACTTGTTTGTACAGGGTTAAGAATATCCACACCATTATCAATTAAATCGGGGATAAGTTCTGCGCAGGCACCGCAGGTATGGTACCATATTTTTGCATTTGTTAACGATTTGATATGCTGTACCAGTTTTTTCTGTCGTGGTTTTACGATTCTTCTGTAGAAATCAGGGTCAAACAAGGGACCACTTTGACCGGCCAAATCATCTCCGATCATTACAATATCAATAATATCGCCTACTTCTTTCATGAAACCGGTATAATAATCAGTCCAAAACCGGAGGGTTTGATCTAATAATGCTTCACAAAACAGCTCATCAGTTAACATGTCCGTAAACCATTGTTCAAGGCCACGCATATACCAGCAATATTCATATACCACACCTCCAATCCCGGTTGAAATGGCGTAATCTGTTTCATTTTTCATTTTTAATGCCTGTTCTCTTACACCGGTGAAGCGGGTAGCATCATTCCCTTTCGGGAAAGGATATTTTTCAATATCTTTCACTGTAGCATTTGATAAGGGATGAAACGAAATATCCATATAGGATTGATGGTCATCGGGCATTGACCAGATAACACCAAACTCATCTGTCAGGTCATGCCATAATCTTCCATTTCTGATATTTTGTTTTATGGTACCATCGAAAGCATCCGGACCATGAGCTGTTATATAACGTGTATCAACGTGAAACCTTTGAAGTAGTGCCTCACATGGTTTTGCCAATTGCTGAACAGCATCCAATATCACTATTTCATCTTTAATGCCGAGGTAATCAATTAAGTTTTTGTAGGCATATTTATGTATACCTGTTTGAAAACCACCGAGGTCAATCGGAACTCTGTCAGGTTCCTGAAAGTTTAATGTTTTTAAAACTCGTTCGCGGGATGTCATAAAAAAATTGATTATAATAGCGGTAAAAATATATATTAAATTTAAATAATACCGTTAATTTATACATATATTGCGCTAATTAAAGACATATCAGACCAGGAAATGCTATCCATTCATCTATATTCTTTTTACTATGAAAATATCTCTTCTATTACCACTGTTATTATTCGCTCTAACCGTTCAAAGTCAAACTATTGAATCGGGTGTAGCTGACCATGCCACCTACCTGAGCGTGCTGAAAACAGAAATGGGAAAAGAGTGGCCGAAGAACAGGACGATCAATATTCTTTTCCACGGCCACAGTGTACCGGCCGGATATTTTAAAACGCCTATAGTCAATACTTTTTCGGCATATCCCAATTTGTTTTTACAAAAATTAAAGAATATCTATCCTTTTGCCGTAATAAATATTATCGTTACAGCTATTGGCGGGGAAAACTCGGTTAGCGGAGCCGAAAGGTTTGAAAGTAATGTTCTGAATCACAAGCCGGATTTAATCCTGATTGATTATGCATTAAATGATCGGGGTCCTGGCCTGGGGAAAAGTTATATAGCGTGGAACAAAATGATTAAGATGGCAAAAGAAAAGGGGATAAAAATAATCCTTCTGACGCCATCGCCTGACCAGGGTGTAAATTATAATGATCCAATGAATGAACTGAAAAAACATTCTGATCAGATTCGCAGGCTCGCAGAGGAAAATCAGGTCGGGTTAGCTGACAGTTATAAGGCTTTCGAATTCCTTTATGCAGATAAAGAACGGCTGCAACAATATATGTCGCAGGTAAACCACCCTAACGAAAAGGGTCACGAACTTATTGCCAATGAGATAATAAAGTGGTTTTTATAAAGATTGAAAATTTTTAAATGTCCAAATTATGAAGTTGAATAAAATTATTTTGGTCCTTTTAATCACAACAGGGTGGATGTCTCCCGTTTTCTGTAGTGCCCAGGATAGTGATGAACAAATGACAGTACTTCTAAAAAAAGGATTTTTAAATCCTCCTGATTCGGCACGACCGGGTGTTTACTGGTATTTTATGGATGGAAATATGTCGAAAGAGGCCATTACAGCCGATTTGGAGTCGATGAAGGCAGTGGGTATCGGAAACGTACTTTTCCTTGAAGTAAATGTTGGCATTCCACGTGGAAAAGTCGATTTCTTAAGTGAAGAATGGCAAAATCTATTCAAACATGTAATGCGCGAGGCCGAAAGGTTAGGCATTACAATTTCGCTTGGAGTAGGTCCGGGATGGTCAGGAAGCGGCGGCCCCTGGGTATCAGGAAAAGAATCGATGCAGCATCTGGTTTCAAGTAGTATTCAAACATCAGGAAGTGATAGAAAACAGATAGTAATTCCAAAACCGGCACCAAAGCCTCCTTATTTTGGAGAAGGTGGATTTACACCGGAACTCAAAAAACGATGGGAAGAATTTTACGAAGATGTTGCTGTTCTTGCGTTCCCAACACCTTCTGTAAATTTCAGAATAGAAGATTCCGACGAAAAAGCTTTGTTTTACAGGCCTCCTTACACTTCCAAACCGGGTGTTAAACAATTTCTCCCCTCACTAACAAACTATAAGGAACCTGTTAAAGAAGCAATTATTTCACAAAACAGAATAATTGATGTTACCCGCTTCCTAAGACCTGACGGCACGCTGGATTGGAAAGTACCCAATGGTAACTGGACAATAATGAGGCTTGGAAGCCGGAATAATGGTGCTGTTACAAGACCCGCACCAATGCCAGGTCTTGGTTTTGAAGCCGATAAATTTGATACAACCGCCATTAACGCGCACATGGACAATTTTACCGGGAGACTTTTTACAAAAATTGGCATCCCGGATAAAAACTTACAAGGCGGATTAAAGATGCTGCATATGGACAGCTGGGAGATGGGTGCACAGAACTGGAGTCCGCGATTCAGGGAAGAATTTATAAAAAGAAGAGGATATGATCCGCTTTTATATTACCCTGTATATTCAGGATTAGTGGTTGAAAGTCTTGAAAAAAGTGAACGGTTTCTTTGGGATTTGCGTCAAACAGCACAGGAGCTCGTTATTGAAAATCATGCGATACATCTTAAAGAGTATGCTAAAAAATATAATATGGGCTTTTCAATTGAACCATACGACATGAATCCAACCGCAGACATGGAACTTGGTGCTGTTGCAGATGTTCCCATGTGTGAATTCTGGAGCAAAGGGTATGGTTTTAATTCCTCTTTTAGCTGTATTCAGGCAGCATCAATTGCCCACGTAGATGGCCATTCAGTGGTTGCTGCTGAAGCATTTACTGCTCATAAAGAAGACTGGAAACAATACCCGGGATCAATGAAAAATCAGGGAGACTGGGCTTTTGCTGCTGGTGTAAACAAGTTTGTTTATCACACTTTTCAGCATCAGTACCTCAATGATAATCTGAAACCAGGCATGACCATGGGACCTTACGGAGTTCACTGGGATCGCAGTCAGACATGGTGGCCAATGGCTGATGGCTATCACCGGTACATATCCAGATGCCAGTTTATTTTACAGCAAGGTCAGTCAAAGGCTGACATCCTTTACCTGACTCCTGAAGGCGCACCTCAGGTCTTTCGTGCTCCGGCATCAGCATTAACGAAAGAAACAACTACTGGTAAATTATTATTATTTGTCGACAATAAAATATCAGATGGAGAATCAAAAGAAGCATTTCTTCCTGACAGAAAAGGATATAACTTCGACGGTTGTTCACCTTCCCAGTTGTTAAAAGCAATTGTTGTCGACAATAAAATAGTATTTCCTTCAGGAGCAACTTATAACCTGCTTATCTTGCCTGCAACCGGGACTATGACCCCTGCATTACTCGATAAGATTGGATCACTGGTCGAAGCGGGTGCAGTTATCGTTGGAAATCCGCCAAAAAAATCTCCCAGCCTTGTCGGCTACCCGATATGTGACCAAAAGGTTGCCTCCAAAGCAAAGCTGTTATGGGCGAAACCTGAACCTCCGGCCAGTATATCGGAAATTAAATTTGGAAAAGGAAAAATTTATTGGGGAGGAGCACTTTCCAAAATTGATCTTCCCGGACAATATCCCTTCTATGAGCCAATCGCGGAGTTATTGAAAAAAATGGGATTAAAGCCTGATTTTGAATCATCCGGGACGATCCGGTATACCCACCGCTCACAAAAAGCCCTTGACATCTATTTTGTTTCCAACAAAACAAACCTAAAGATAAATTCACTCTGTTCCTTCAGAGTCGGACAGGGAAGACCCGGTTTGTGGGATCCGCTTTCGGGTGAAATCCGTTCACTTTCCGAATATGTTGTCCTGAAAGAGCAGATTCAGATACCCTTGCAGTTTGAGCCATATCAAAGCTATTTTATCGTGTTTAATAAAAACCAGGCAACGGCTGAAAAAGAAGATGTAAAAAATTTCCCCCTCCTGAAAATTTTGGCTGAAGTGAACAGTCCCTGGTTTGTTTCTTTTAATCCCAAATGGGGAGGTCCTGAAAATACCGTTTTCGCAAAATTGGAAGACTGGACAAAAAATTCAGAACCAGGGATAAAGTATTACTCTGGAATTGCAAACTATCACACTACAATACAGCTATCAGAGAATAATATTCCGGATAAAAACGTATCGTATTTTCTTGATCTCGGAGAAGTTAATAACCTCGCGAGGGTACGGATCAACGGAAAAGATATGGGCGTTATCTGGACAGCACCGTTTCAACTAAAAATAACTGATGCACTCCATCCAGGCAATAACCAGGTTGAGATTGAAGTAGCAAATCTCTGGCCAAACAGGCTTATCGGTGATGAGCAGTTCCCCGACGATGGAATCAAAAACGATCAATGGCCCGAATGGTTGCTGAAAGATCAGGTACGGACTTCAGGCAGGTATACTTTTACAACTGGTAAATTCTATAAAAAAGATTCGGAATTGATAAAATCGGGATTGATTGGCCCGGTTCGAATCTTAATAATGAATAATAAAATTAAATAATGAAAACTAAAGTCGGTTTATTTGGAATTGGCCTTGGCACTTACTGGGAGCAGTTTGACGGATTACTTGATAATCTGACAAAATATCAGGAACAGATTAAAAACAGGATAGCCCTGTTCGGGGTTGATGTTATTGACGCAGGTATGGTCGACAATCCGGTGAAAGCACGCGAAGCTGCGGATTTCCTGAAAAGTCAGAACATCGAAATTGTATTTCTTTATGTTTCAACATATGCCCTTTCCTCAACAGTTCTTCCGGTTGCTCAAAAATTAAAAATTCCTGTCGTGATCTTAAACTTGCAACCAGTAGATCAACTGGATTATGAATCATTTAACAACCTGGGCGATCGCGGTAAAATGACAGGAGTATGGCTCGAGCATTGCCAGGCATGTTCGGTTCCCGAAATAGCGAGTGTATTTAACCGCTGTGAAATTCGATATAGTATTGTGACAGGATTCTTAAAGGATGAAGAAACCTGGCGCGAGATCGAAGGATGGACCGAAGCCGCACATGTCGCAACCGAAATGCGCAATAACCGGTTAGGCATTCTGGGTCACTATTATGGCGGAATGCTCGATGTTTATACCGACCTGACCAAACAATCAGCAGTCTTTGGCACCCACATCGAATTGCTCGAAATGTGTGAACTAAAAAAATACCGCGATGAAGCTACCAGCTATGAAATTCAGGCAAAAATCCTGGAATTTAAAGAAGCCTTTGATGTATCACCGGAATGTGAACCTGCTGAAATTGAACGTGCTGCACTTACTTCTGTTGCTTTGGATAAACTCGTGAAAAAACGGAATCTGGGCTCAATGGCATATTATTACGAAGGGGAATCCGGAAACGATTATGAAAATATTGCAACTTCCATCATCGCCGGGAATACTTTGCTTACCGGTAAAAATATCCCTGTTGCAGGTGAATGTGAAGTTAAGAATGCCCAGGCAATGAAAATCATGGCAGAATTTGGTGCCGGAGGTTCATTTTCTGAATTTTACCTGATGGACTTCAAAGATGATGTTGTGATGCTTGGCCACGATGGTCCGGCTCACTTTGAAATTGCTGAAGGGCGGGTAAAATTGGTTCCGCTGCCCATTTTCCACGGGAAGCCTGGTAAAGGATTGTCCATACAAATGACTGTAAAACATGGACCAGTAACACTACTTTCGGTAGTTGAAGGTAGGGACGGACTTTTTCTGCTGATTGCCGAAGGTGAATCAGTTGCAGGGCCGGTACTCGAAATAGGCAATACCAACAGCCGTTATCGTTTTTCCATAGGGGCGAAAAGGTTTATGAATGAATGGTCAGGAATGGGACCTGCTCACCATTGTGCAATAGGTATCGGGCATATCGCAACAAAAATCGAAAAGCTGGGGAAAATACTTGGAATCAAAGTAGTTCGAGTTTGCTGATAGAAAATCTTAATAAAAAATAAACCTGTCATTTAATCAATTATAACTATGCAAAAGAATCATTTATCAGTGACAACCGGAATAATTCTGTTAGTCGCAATCTTTATCGGATGTAATAATAAACCTGAACCGGAAGGGATTCAGACCTATTCTCAATTGAAAGGTCTGATTGCTGATCCACCATCTGAGTACCGGAGTGCCCCACTCTGGGACTGGAATGACAAAATCTCCGAGCAGGGAATCGATTTTCACCTTAAAAAATTTAAAGAAGGTGGTATTGGCGGGGTGTTTGTTCATCCGCGGCCAGGTTTGTTAACCGAATATCTTTCCGAGGATTGGAACCATCTTTTCGATTACACTGTCAGGAAAGCAAAAGAATTGGGAATGAAGGTTTGGATCTATGATGAGAATTCGTATCCCAGTGGTTTTGCCGGTGGTCATGTACCAGCCCAAATGCCTGAATCATACAATCATGGTACAGGATTTAATTGTGTCAGGCAGGAAATTTTAAAACCGGATACAGGGCATTACGAAATAATTCTGAAACTTGACAAAGATAAATTCACTGACATCACCCCAACCAAAGAATCATTAACCGGTGTAAAAGGGGTATATTACCTGTTCAAAAAAACTTTCGGACAAAAATCATACTGGTATGGCAATTTCCCTTATGTAGATCTTCTTCAGAAAGGTGTTACGCAGAAATTTATGGAGATTACAATGAAGGGGTATGAGAAATACGACAAGGATGAATTTGGCAAAACACTCAAGGGGATTTTTACCGATGAACCCAATCTGGAAGCTGCTATGGGGCCAAAATCTGTTTTTAGATGGACAACCGATCTGTTCCCGGAGTTTAAAAAAAGATGGGGTTATGATTTAAGAATAAACCTTCCATCGCTGATTGACGAAGTTGGCAACTGGAAAAAAGTAAGGCACGATTACCATGAATTAATGCTGGAATTGTTTCTCGACCGGTGGGCAAAACCATGGAGCAAATATTGTTCTGAAAACGGACTCCTTTGGACGGGCCATTACTGGGAACATGGATGGCCAAAACCAACTCATGGATACGATGAAGAAGCATTTAACATCTATTTTCAACAACCCGGTGTTGACATGCTGGGAAATGAATATATTCCAAACGGACTTGGCGGCCAGTTCGGGAATACAAGGGCAATCAGGGAACTTAGGAGTTCCGCTAATCAGGCAGGCCGGACGCGCACATTAAGCGAAACTTATGGCGGTGCCGGCTGGGAAATCACCTTTGCAAATTTCAAACGACTGGCTGACTGGCAGGCGGTCCTGGGAGTAAATTTTGTAAACCAGCATTTATCCTACTATTCAATCAAAGGTGTTCGGAAATTCGATTACCCACCTTCTTTTACCTACCATGAACCGTGGTGGGAAAATTATAAGCCTATGGGCGATTATCTCGGACGAATTTCGATGGCGATGTCGGCTGGTCAGCAAATCAACAAAACACTTGTAATTCAACCCAATACTACAGCATGGATGTTTTTTTCCCGTTCAGTGGAAAACGGTATCCCCGATTCGATCCAAAAAAATTTCAAATCATTCGTTTATCAGCTTGAACGCAATCATTATGAGTATGATCTCGGTTCAGAAAACGTAATAAAATCTATCGGCTCAGTAAAAAACGGAAAACTTATTGTCGGAAAATGCATCTACGACCTTATTGTTTTTCCAGGATCATTGCAGAATATTGATAAATCTACTTTTACAATTCTAAAAGATTATCTGCAGCAGGGAGGAAAAGTACTGTCTTTTACCAAAGAGATCCCTTATCTTGACGGAGTTGAATCTAACGCTGTGAATATTCTCAGGAACAGCTTTCCGGAACAATGGACATTGGCAAATGGAGTTGAAGATAAGATAGTTAAACAGTTGTTATCAAATAATGATTGTGAAATTCAGGAATCAACGCCGGTATCAGGAGAACTCTATCATCAACGCAGGGTTATGGATGACGGGCAGTTAATTTTTGTCGTCAATACTGATACTGTTCAGAATGTTGTCGCCAAAATCACAGCTAAAGGGAAAAGCCTGATTAAAATGGATTTAGAAACAGGTGAATGTCTCATGCTACCAGCCGTTGAGGATAAAGGAAGACTATCTTTTGAAATTGGCCTCCCTCCGATTGGCAGTGCCTTATACTATCTGACAACAGATAATACAGTTGAAACAAAAGCTCCTGTCATGCAAATAAATGAGCAACCTGTTAAAGGATCAGGTAAAATCGATGTCCGGGCTGAAGGCGATAACGTACTGGTACTTGATTTTCTTGATCTTAAAACAAATAATCTGGATGTTAAAGAAACCTATTTTATGAAGGAAATGCGTCAATTATTTGATAGTAAAGGATTTGCAATGGGCAATCCGTGGCAGCACAAAATTCAGTACAAACAGGATTACCTTGCTCTGGATACTTTTAAAACAGGTTCGGGTTTTGAAGTAAAATATCACTTTGCAATTTCCGGGAACGCAGACCCTGAGACTTTAAATAAATTATTCGCAGTAGTTGAACGTCCGGAACTTTGGGAAGTATTCGTCAATGATAAAAAAGTGGTGAAAAGTGACAAATGGTGGATTGACCGCGAATTTTTTAAATTTCCGATTGGCGGTATGGTTCAGAAAGGGTTAAATACCTTGATGCTAAAAGCTCCCAGAATGTCCGTTCATGCCGAATTAATGCCAGTTTATATTGTCGGGGATTTTGTGTTGAATCCGCTTAAACAAGGGTTTGAAATTTCTGCCGGAAAACTATCTGAACTTGGCACATGGAAATCAATGGGCTATCCTTTCTATTCTCAAAAAGTCTCATACTCCGAAAATTTTGAAATTCAAAAATCAACTTCACAATTTAAGGTAAAGTTGAATAAATGGAACGGAATTGTTGCTGAAGTGTTTGTTAATCAAAAGAAAGCCGGTGTCATTGCTTATCCTCCATACGAATTGAACATCGGTAAATTTATCATTGAAGGTAAAAATGAAGTATCCGTTAAAGTAATTGGAAGTCTTAAAAACACCTTTGGATATTTCTATAAAGACAACAATCGTTGGATCAATGGTCCGGGTGATTGGGATACAGCCCCTGCAAAAATTCCGGGAATTGGTCAATACTTTCTGATGGATTATGGTCTGACGGAGCCATTTAGTCTTATTAAAATGGATTAAAAGTCAGTGAGGAAAAATGTTGGGGTCGGTGAGTTTATAAGTTGATAAGTTGATAGGTTGATAAGTTGATAAGTGCCTTTAGTACTTAAAGTGCCTTAAGTACTTTAATCATTAATTGGCTAATTGGTAATACTTTGCCTTCCCTGAAGGGGTAAAATATAAATGTTTTATGCGCCGCAAATCGAGACTTTAGCCATAGGAAAAGAATCAAATTGGAACAGAAGAAGTGATAGTAAAATATTAAAAGAGAAAATGAAGTATTGACAAAATCTGTAAACAAAATTCAGGACGAGTCAAATTATCAAATAAATCAGACCGGTAAATTAACTTCCCTCATAAGCATATTACTAAAAACAGAACAATTAGGGATATCAAGATAAGGATAAGTGACTTTTGAAAGATAAAGTCCCTGGGGATAAGCAGGGATAATTGTAGCCGGGGTCTTCCCTGATATGAGAAATTGTTCGAATTCCTCTAAGCTTAACTCACCATTCCCGATTTCAAGTAATTTCCCCATGATAATACGGACCATGCCGGCCAAAAACCGGTTCGAGGAGATATGAAACCTTATCCTTTTATGGTCCGGAGAAGTGAAAAGTTGTGCCTCTGTAACCCTGCAGATGGTGTGTTCATATTTTAAAGGCGATTTGCAAAAGCAACTGAAGTCATCATATTTAACCAGTGCATCAGCAGCTTCTTTCATTTTTCCCGGATCAGGATTTAGATCAGGATAAAACGAACTTAAGCCTTTCAGATAAGGATCTTTTTGCGTATGAATACAGTAATCATAACTTCGTTGTGTGGCGTCAAACCGGGCGTGTGGTAAACCGGCCATTCCGATAACATCATAAACGGTGATATCATGAGGCAGGCATTTATTCAGCCTGAAAAGCAGATCGAACGTCGGGGTTTTCGCAACATCAAAATGAAGAAAGAACTGACTTGCATGAACGTGAGCATCAGTGCGTCCACAACCAACGATTGTGACAGATTCTTTCAGAATTTGGCTGAGTGTTGTCTCAATAATTTCCTGAACACTAACTATTCCCGGGAGCTTTTGCCACCCCAGGTAGTTATTTCCGTTATAAGCGATATGAAGAAAATAGCGCAATGGATTTTTACTTTAAATTCCAGATAATAGCTAATCGTTTAACTATCTAAAAATCAATTTTAACTTTGACAAAATAATTATTTTTTTTTTAAGTCGTACAATGATTAACAGGATAACCTGATTATATCATATGCATTTAGCAGATTTACGAAGATTACAAAATAATCCGTATAATAGAAGTTCTTGTACAAATATACGTCTTAAGTACTATTACCAGATAAATGTCATGGATAAACGTTATTTTTGATTAAAAAATCAATGTTATGCAATCCGTCAATCCATTTTCAGGTGAAGTTAACAAATACTACCCTGATCATACTTCCGCAGAAGTCAGGCAAATTATTTTTCAGACCGATGCAGCATTTCAGTTCTGGAAACAGACCAGTTTTGAACATCGTGCTTCGTTGATGAAAAATCTCCGGACAAGGTTACTTGAGAAAAAGGATGAACTGGCCTTAATAATTGTTACAGAGATGGGGAAAGTACTGCGGGAAGCAACAAGTGAAATCGAAAAATGTGCTCTCGTATGTTCTTTTTATGCCGAAAATGGCTCATCGTTTTTAGAAAATGAGTCCATTAAAACAGAAGCTTCTGAATCGTATATTTCGTATCAGCCAATTGGTACCATTTTAGCAATTATGCCCTGGAATTTCCCGTTCTGGCAGGTGTTCAGGTTTCTGGCTCCGGCATTAATGGCTGGAAATACAGCTGTTCTGAAACATGCTTCCAATGTACCCGGTTGTGCCATGGCAATCGAACAGCTTGTAAATGAGGCCGGTTTCCCGGATAACGTTTTCAGATCCCTGTTTATTGGATCAGATAAAGTAAAATCAGTTATAGAAGACCCTCTGATTAAAGCTGTTACGCTTACAGGAAGCACACCTGCAGGTAAAGCTGTAGCTTCCATAGCCGGATCAGTGCTGAAAAAATCGGTACTGGAACTTGGCGGAAGTGACCCATACCTGGTTCTGGAAGATGCGGATGTTAATATGGCTGCCCGTTTATGCGTTACCGGACGGCTACTGAATGCCGGACAAAGTTGTATCAGCGCAAAACGATTTATAGTAGCCGATAAAATATACGACAAGTTTGAAGCCGAATTTGTAAGGTTGATGAATCAGGCAACATTTGGCGATCCTTTGGATCCTCTTACGACAATTGGACCTTTGGTAAAACCCAGTTTACGAGACGAACTTCACCAACAGGTTGATAAAAGCCGCCTAATGGGTGCAAAGGTATTGACCGGCGGATTTATACCGGAAGGGAACGGGGCATTTTATCCTCCGACAGTTCTTAAAGATGTAGTTCCGGGAATGCCTGCCTATCAGGAAGAATTATTTGGGCCGGTTGCTGTTCTGTTCCGGTATAAATCAGAAGAAGAGGCGCTTACTATTGCCAACGACACAGCGTTTGGTTTGGGTGCAGCAGTTTTTACTTCCGATTTGTTAAAAGGAAAACGGCTCGCTGAAAAAGGGATTGAGGCTGGTTGCGTATTTATCAACGATTTTGTAAAATCAGATCCCCGGCTCCCGTTTGGAGGTATTAAATCAAGCGGTTATGGACGCGAATTATCAGGTATTGGAATCCGGGAATTCGTCAATATTAAGACAATTCTGGTGAAGTAGCTTTTATATTGTACTAGCACCTTTGCAGGAAAAAATATTTATCTTTATTTTTGAACAATGCGATACTTTATTTTACTTTTCGTTCTTCTGGCCTTTCAAAGTAAAGGACAAAATCAGGTGTTTTTATTTTCTTATTTTACCGACAACGGTCAGGATGGTTTGCATCTGGCTTATAGTCAAGACGGACTTAGCTGGCAAACACTGAATGGAGGTAAATCTTTTGTTTCTCCTACAGTCGGGCAGGATAAACTTATGCGGGATCCATTTATAATGCAAGGGAAAGACGGAGTTTTTCATATGGTTTGGACCAGTAGCTGGGAAGACCGGCAGATCGGGTATGCCTCATCTAAGGATTTGATAAATTGGTCGGAACAAAAGGCAATCCCTGTAATGGCCCATGAACCGACCGCAAAAAACTGCTGGGCACCAGAAATGGTTTATGATCCTGAAAAAAAGAACTATATTATCTTCTGGGCCACAACTATTCCGGGACGCCATTCTAATGTTGCTGGTTCAGAGAGCGAAAAAGGATTAAACCATAGGATATACTGCACCACTACAACCGATTTTAAAACATTTAGTCCCACAAGACTTTTTTTTAATCCGGATTTTAGCGTTATCGATGCTACCATTTTGCAAAAAGGAAAGATTTTCTATATGTTTTTGAAAAACGAGAATCCCAAACCTCCGGAAAAAAATATCAGGATGACAAAATCGAAACTGGCAGCCGGACCCTATCCTGTTAAAGTATCGAAACCTATTACCAGAAAATATTGGGCTGAAGGACCCACAGCCATTGAAATAGGTGATTTCGTATATGTCTATTTCGATAAGTACGCTGATCACAAATATGGAGCAGTAAGATCAAAAAATCTGAAAGACTGGGAGGATATCTCAGATAAAATAAGCTTTCCTGAGAATGCACGCCACGGAACGGCATTTAAAATTACTAATCAAATATTTAACACTTTAACAAAACTACAATGACCGGACGCAAATTATCTCTCGCAATTTTTGCAATATCACTGACATTCAACATCTTTGCCCAAAATAATCTTACTATTTCAAATACGAGGTGCGAGTCTTGGATTAATCCGGTTGGCATCGGGGTTGATCATCCCCGTTTGAGCTGGGAAATCAATTCAACCGAAAATAATACCCTGCAATCAACTTATCATATACTAGTTTCTGACAGTCCCGAAAAGCTGAATAATAATATTGGCGATATATGGGATTCCAAAGTCGTTGCCTCAGACCGTTCTATCCAGGTAGAATATGCCGGAACACCTTTAAAATCAGAAAAAAAATATTTTTGGAAAGTTAAAATTAAGAATCAGACACGCAAAGAATCTGCCTGGAGTAAAACGGCAACCTGGCAGATGGGACTTTTAACGGAAACCGATTGGAATAAGGCAGATTGGATTTGCTATGAAAACCTTCCCGATTCGATGAAGGTAGTTCCCGGGGTTCATGGATCAGGCGATAAACTGGGAAATAAAGCTGTTAAAAGAAGCGTGGTCCCCCTGCTCAGAAAAGAATTTATAGTTAAAGATAAAATAAAAAGTGCAAAATTGTATATCTGCGGCTTAGGCCATTATGAAACAACGATCAATGGACAAAAAGTAGGCCGGAGTTTTTTGGCACCGGGATGGACCAATTATGATAAAGCCTGTCTCTATAATACTTATAATATTACAAGTCAATTAAAGCAAGGTAAGAATGCCATTGGGGTCATTGTCGGTAACGGATTTTACAACGTAAACCGTGAGAGATACCGAAAAATTGTTATCGCGTATGGTTATCCAAAAATGATCAGTAAATTGGTAATAAACTATTTAGATGGAAGTTCAACAACTCTTGTTTCCGGGACAGACTGGAAGTGTTCGCCTTCACCGATTGTTTATACAAGTATCTATGGAGGAGAGGATTATGATGCCACACTCGAACAAGAAGGGTGGGATCAGGCTGGGTTCGATGACTCCGGATGGAAAATGGCACTCCCTGCAGCGATTCCTTCAGGCAAACTTACTGCCGAAACTGATTATCCGGTAACGATACGGGAAAAGATCAGGGTAAAAAAAACAGAACAACCTGAACCAGGCAAATTCCTTTACGATTTTGGTCAGAATTGTTCAGGAATCGTAGAACTTAAGGTGAGCGGTAAAAAGGGATCGATGATTAAGATGACACCGGGAGAGTTAATTACTAAAGATAAAAAGATCAACCAGAAGGCTTCGGGCAGCCCTTATTATTTTTCATATACACTCAAAGGGGATGGCGTAGAAACCTGGAGACCAAAGTTCACCTATTACGGTTTCAGGTATTTAATGGTTGAAGGAGCCGCTCCTTTATCAGAAAAACTAACCTCTGATACTCCAAAAATAATTGATTTGGAATTGCTACATACTTGTAATTCGGCACCTAAGATTGGCGGATTCACATGCTCAAATCAGCTTTTTAATCAGATTTATACTCTGATCGACTGGGCAATACGAAGTAATATTCAAAGTGTCACCACTGATTGTCCCCATCGCGAGAAGTTAGGTTGGCTTGAACAAACATACTTGATGGGAGCTTCAATGTTTTATAACTATAACCTCTATCCCCTTTACAGGAAAGCAGTTCGTGATATGATTGAATCACAGGCTGCTGATGGTTTAGTCCCTGATATCGCCCCGGAATATGTACAGTTTGAATCAGGGTTCCGCGATTCACCCGAATGGGGCAGCGCAGCGGTTATCCTCCCCTGGATGATATGGCAGTGGTATGGAGATAAATCGGTTATGGAGGAGGCGATGCCAATGATGAAGAGGTATGTTTCCTACCTTGAGTCGAAAGCTGATAATCACATCCTTTCGCATGGTTTGGGAGATTGGTATGACTATGGTCCAAAACGACCGGGGGAAGCCCAGCTAACCCCTAAGGCATTGACCGCAACAGCAATCTACTATTATGATATACTTCTGTTAACCAGGATGATGGAACTTACTAACAATACTGAAGATGCTAAGAAGATGACTGCTATTGGTGAAAAAGTAAAGAAAGCTTTCAATGCTAAGTTCCTTAACAATCAGACGAAAGTTTATTCCACCGGAAGCCAGACAGCAATGGCGATGCCTTTGTGCGTCGGATTAGTTGATGCGAAGGATCGTATGGCAGTTTTCTCTAATTTGGCCGATTCCATTACCAGATCAGGAAAGTCACTGACTGCCGGCGATATTGGCTTTCACTTTTTAGTAAAAGCACTTGAAGAAGGAGGTGGATCACCTTTGCTGTTTGATATGAATTTTCGGAATGATGTTCCGGGTTATGGTTTCCAGCTGAAAAAAGGGGCTACTGCATTGACCGAATCGTGGCCGGCTCTCGAGGAAGTCTCGAATAACCACTTAATGTTAGGTCATATCATGGAGTGGTTTTACACAGGGCTTGGGGGAATTAAGCAGGAGGAAAACAGTGTTGCCTTCCGCAATATCATCATCCGCCCCGAAATAGTTGGTGATATAACATGGGTTAAATCAAGTTATCAATCCCCTTGCGGGCTTATCAGGAGTGAGTGGAAAAAGGAGGGAAACATTTTGGAGATGAAGGTCGAAATCCCGGCAAATACTTCTGCAACCATCTTTTTTCCGACAAATCAGCAGGCATCGGTAACAGAAAACGGAACAAAAGTAGCTGTATCGAAAACTATCGATGGAAAATATTATTGCAAAATCGGATCGGGAAGCTATATTTATAGAATGAAATCTTTGATTATTAAATATTAACAATCGTCGGGCTATAAAATAGCCGGAGATAAATCTAATACAATAAATCATGAAAACCCTACTGTCAGGTATTATCGTTTTATTAATCACTCTTTCAGCTTGTAACACATGCAATAAGACCATTTCAAAGCCGGAAAATATCACCGTTGCAGCATACTATTTTCCCAATTACCATATCAGGGATAAGGGTCATCTTCCTATAAGCAGGCAACCATATCTCGATAATAAGTCAGAATGGGAATTAGTGAGAAATGCAAAACCCCGCTTTGAAGGGCATAGGCAACCAAATGTGCCAGCATGGGGATATACTGACGAGAAAAACCCTGCCGTGATGGCTATGAAGATTGATGCTGCCGCTGATAACGGGGTTAACGTTTTTATCTTTGATTGGTACAACTACAATGGCAGACCATTCTTACATCAATGTCTGGATGAGGGATTCCTGAAGGCCAGGAACACAGGCAGAATTAAGTTTGCATTGATGTGGGCTAACCACAACTGGATGGATTTATATCCTTATACTGTCGGCACCCCTCGCGATTTTATGTACCCGGGGGCTGTTACAAGTGAAGCTTTTGATAAGATCGGAAATGATATTGTCCGTGACTATTTTACAAAGTCAAACTATTGGCTTATTGACGGCAAAGCCTATTTTTCAATCTATGACATACAAAGGTTTATTAATGGGTTTGGCTCTGTTGAAGCTACTAAACAGGCGATGTTTAATCTGAGCGAAAAAGCGGTTAAAGCCGGATTAAAGGGTGTGCACTGGAATCTGGTAGCATGGGGCAACCCAATATTACCTGGCTCAAATGTCCCTGTAAAATATGATGAACTTATTAAAATACTGGGTTTTAATTCTGCTACCAGTTATGTATGGATTCACCATGTATCTCTTGACAAAGAGGTTCAGGACTATAATGATATCCGGCCTAAATATTTTGCTTACTGGGACAAAGTTAAAACAGAATATAGCGTACCCTACTACCCCAACGTTTCGATGGGATGGGATGCGTCACCACGCACTAACCAGGATAAGGAGTGGAGTTCGAAATTCGGATATCCTTACACAGGAGTAATAAACAACAATACACCTGCAAATTTTAAGGAAGCCTTGTTGCAGACTAAAAACAAACTATTAGCCGATCCGAAAGGTCCCCGCATCCTCAATATCAATTCCTGGAATGAATGGACAGAGGGTAGTTATCTGGAACCTGACACTGTTAATGCGATGAAGTACCTGGAAGCTGTTAAAGAGGTCTTTAAATCAAACTGATTTGTCGGAGCAATAGGATCGGAGAAATAATAAATTCTGAAATTGTACTAAAAACAAATAAAATGAAATCTTCAATTAAAATTCCCAACGTAATCCAATTTTTTGTAAATGTACTGGCTATAGTACTGTTTATGATGCTGTTAATTGTTCAATCCTCTTATTCACAATCGGTTAAAAAAACAGGATCACCCGTTCAAACCTACAAGGTAGCTGCTTACTACTGGCCAGCCTACCACAATGAGGCACGCTGGAAATCTTTCTTTGATGGAAATGAGGGTGAATGGGAAATAATTCGAAATTGCAAACCGAAGTATGAAGGCCACCGGCAACCGCGGGTTCCACTATGGGGATACACCGATGAAACTGATCCGGTGGTTATGGAAAAGAAGATAGATGCTGCCGTTTCTCACGGGGTAAACGTTTTGGCTTTCGATTGGTACTGGTATGAAGGCAAACCTTTTTTGGAAGAATGCATCAATAAAGGTTTCCTCAAGGCCAAAAATGTTGATAAAATCGAATTCTATATCATGTGGGCCAACCATGCAGCTACCACGCTTTGGGATAAACGTCGTTCACACCATTATGATACCATTTGGCCGGGTACCGTGGACCGCACTAATTTCGATATTATAGCAGATCGTATAATTAACCGATATATGAAACACCCTTCCTACTTCAAAATTGACGGGAAACCGGTACTGGCAATTTATGAATTAGGAACCCTCATTAAGGGGCTGGGAGGAATAAACCAGACTAAGGAAGCACTTGATTCCTTCCGCAAAAAAGTTAAAGAAGCAGGCTTCCCTGATCTGTACCTCCAAGCTATACTTTGGAGTAATATACCTGAAACAAAATCCAACGTACCTGGAGATGCGGTTAAAACACAGAATAACACTATAGAAGCTCTTGGTATCAACAGCCTGACCAATTACCAGTATGTACATGTCTCACAACCGGTGGATGATTACATTCAATGGTGCAATACCGCAATTGCTTTCTGGCCAAAATGGGAAAAAGAGTTTTCTGTACCATTTTTCCCGCATGTCGCTGTTGATTGGGATACTAATTCAAGGTTCTATGAATATAAACCATGCTTAAAGAAAAACGTGAATCCAGAAAACTTCAGAATTTACCTGAAAAAGGCAAAAGCATATATTGACGCACATCCCAAACAGCCAAAAATGGTTACGATCAATTCATGGAACGAATGGAGCGAGGGAAGTTATCTTGAACCGGATTTGGTTAACGGCATGAAATATCTGGAGGCGGTGAAAGAAGTTTTCAAATAAACCTTTTGTAATTATTAAAATATCTATTTTTATTCATGTCAACATTTAAAAATCATTTACAATCATCATTCATAGTATTGATGACCATTCTTACATCTGCATCATGTGCAAAGCACCCAGTTGAATCAGATATTATATTTGAGAGTAAATCCGTTTTGGTCGGGGTAATCCGTTGGGATGCCTGGTATAAGATGGAAAATTCCGTTTCTTCGACCACTACCCCTCCTGCTGTTGTTGAACAGACTCTTTCTCCTGAAAAATACCATTTCCGGGCACCTTTCTTTGCAAAAATAGAATCGGGGAAAGTTGTACTCCCTGTTATATCCCAGGCATTAATCGATCAGGAAATTCTGCTGGCAAAGAATGCAGGTATTGATTATTTCGCATACTGCTGGTATAAAGATGATGGGAGTGGTCTTGCTGAAGCCCGGAAATACCACAACAAAAGCAGTTACCGTAAAGATGTTAAAATGTGTGCAGTTATTGAGAATGGACATTTCAGTGCTGATAAGGAGATCGATGGGCTGATCGCAGCCTTTAGTCAGGATAATTATCAGACTGTATTGGGAGGAAGGCCTTTGGTCTATTTTTTTAGCGCAAATAGTATCACTGCGACCACGATCAGTAAAATAAAATCCAAGGCAAAAGAAAATAATATTCATGACCCATATTTTGTTATGATGGGCTTTAGTAATCCAAGCACTGATGCAAAAAACACAGGTTGTGAAGGCATTAGCAAATACACGTCAGGCGGGTCTAATGGAATAGCATTTTCGACAAATGCCGGTTATGAAAGAGCTTCATGGACTACTTTTAAAAACACTGGAATGCAAGTTATCCCTATTGTCACATCTGGTTGGGATCCACGTCCCCGTATTGAGAGAACAGATATTGGCTGGTGGGGAACTGCAACTTATTGTTCAGACTGCTGGATTCAGATGGCAACAGCCCAGGAGGTAGCTAATCAGGTTGGTGATGCATTAGATTGGGTAAAAGGGAACAAAACATCATGCAACGCAAATTCGATACTTATTTATGCCTGGTGCGAAAACGATGAAGGTGGCTGGATAGCGCCCACAATCAATGATTATCATAATGGAGTTTTGATCCCCGAAAGGTTAAATGCGATTGCTGAAATTATTAAAAAACACAAATGATAAAAAAATCCCTTGAAATAATTTTGCTGGTTTTACTGGTTTTGAATTGTTTTCAAAGCAAGGGACAGCTTGAAAAATCTTTTAGCCATCCTCTCTCCGAAACCCGGCCGAACTTAAATATTCACAACACACCACACAATGCTGAGAAACAGGATTCAATATTAAACCAGTATTTATTGAACGGATATGGTGGCCTGGCGACTAATGTAAACTGGACTGACGATTACCTCAAAAATATTCCTGAGATACAATCCATGTTCCGGTTTGTCAGGGCTGCAAAGTCGAGAGGAATGAATGTATGGCTGTATGATGAAAACTGGTACCCGTCGGGTATGGCAGGTGGTAATATTCTGGAGGAGCACCCCGATTGGGAGGCTGAAGGGTTACTCTTTAAAGACAGTCTTGTTACCGGACCCCTGAATTTGCGCATGAAGTTGCTTCCCGGAAAACTGGTTTCTGTCAAAGCCGTTCCTGTGGTAAATGAAATGAATCAAATAGGGAAAGCCATTGACATCGGATGGTTTGTGTCCGACGGTAAATTGAATTGGGAGGTTCCTCCAGCAACCTGGCGGATTGCCCAGCTATCGACAAATATTCTCAGAAAAGGATTCCAGGCAGGTAATATGAGGGGAGGAAAAGACCGGTTCTATCCAAGCCTGCTGATGCCTGAAGTTACGCAACGATTCATTGAACTGACACATAAAAAGTATGCAGCCACAGCGGGTGAAAAGTTAGGGAACCTTATCTATGCAACATTTACAGACGAACCATCCTCTATGGGGCACTCTTTTCAAAACCTCGGGTATGGGGTTTATCCCTGGAAAAAAAATCTGTCTGATGAAATTTATTCCCGCTTCGGCTGGAAACCGGAGGATAAATGGCTGACAATACTACTTGACGGGGGGAATGAGGGTAAAAAACTTCGCTACCAATATTTTAGCCTTATTAGTGAATTTATGAGCAGGTATCATTTCAGGTCAGTAAAGGATTATTGCAACAGCCAGGGGATGAAAGCCAGCGGTCATTTATTGCTGGAGGAGTCGTTGCCGATACAGGCCTTATTGTATGGAGACATAATGGCTTGTTTCAGGGAAATGGACATCCCCGGAATTGATGTGCTCACGGGAATGCCTGAATTTACGCGACGATACCTCTATTCATCAAGAATGGCTGCATCTGTGGCAGAACTCAATGGAAATACTGAAGTGATGTCAGAAATATGTCCTGTTACTGACCCGCGATTTCATAAAGGCAAAGAAGCACCAACCAATGATGTGAAAGGAACTGTTAACCGTCAGATGATTGGAGGTGTAACAAGATTTAATAATTACCTCAGGCTGCAACATGCTTCACAAAAAGAGAAGATGGAATTCAACACTTATGTGGCAAGGGTTTCGACCATGATGAATGGGGGATTCCGTGCCTCGCGTATTGCTGTTCTTTATCCGATTGAAACCATCTGGACCAAATTCAGGCCTGCCCCTGCATGGAATAAAAGCTGGGACGACATGGCTGGCGGTGAACCTGAAGTCCGGAAAGTTTCAGAATTGTTCGACAAAGTATCTGATCACCTATATAACAATCAATGGGAATTTTCTTACATCGATGTCAAAGCGCTAATTGACTCAAAGGTAACAAAAGGGAAACTGTGCCATGGTTCACTGAAGTGGGATCTCCTGATATTACCGGGAATTGAAACTTTGTCACCTGAGGCAATGGAAGCAATCCGGTCGTTTGTAATCTCAGGCGGAAACGTTCTGGCATTGAAATCATTGCCTGAAAACTCACCCGCTGATTTTCCATCCGGTGAGATAACCGGCATATCAGATAAACTTTTTAAAAATGCCGGCAGGCCAGAAAACACATATTTCATGAAGGATTTTTCTGCAGCATATTTTCAGGCTTTCCTTGAAAAAAGGGTATCCCGCGAATTTACTGTCGAACCATCCGGCCTACCTGTTCTGGTAAGTCACAAAATAGTGGATGGTCATGACGTTTTACTGGTAGTGAATGACAGCAATCAGCAACAGAAATTTTCTGTTGCAATTTCAACCGGGAAAAAAATTGAGCAATGGGATCCCAATACCGGAGAAATCAGGGAAGTGAGTAGTCCTGCAAAAATAAAACTGAAAGCTTTTGATGGAATACTATTCAAAATAAGCAAGCCTTAAAAAATATTTCAAAAAATAAAAAAAATATCAACTCAAAAACTGATTCAATGAAAACTCAAAAATTAGCAATTTTGCCTTTATCCGTAGTATTCTGCATTATGTTTTTCAGCCTGGCAACCTTGGGCAAGAATAAAGCAAGCCAGGCAGCGCCTAAAAAAGACAGGCATTATGATGTGGCAGCATTTGTCTGGCCCTCCTACCATCCCGATGACAGGGCAAAAATCTTTTGGCCCGATGGAATCGGAGAGTGGCAAACAGTCATAAGTAATAAACCCAAGTTCCCCGGACATGAACAGCCAAGATACCCCTTATGGGGCTATATAAACGAGGCTGATCCATATGTAGCTGAGATGGAGATCAATGCAGCGGCTGACCATGGGGTTAACGTTTTTATTTTCGACTGGTACTGGTACGACGGCATGCCTTACCTGGAAGGGCACCTGAATGATGGTTATCTAAAAGCTAAAAACAATGATCGGGTGAAGTTCTACCTGATGTGGGCCAATCATGATGTAACAATGGGATGGGATAAACGCAATTCAGATGATGCATTTACCAAGAAAAATAAGGCGCTTATCTGGACAGGCAGCATTGACAGGGAGGAATTTGAAAAAATATGTCACAGGTTCATTGAAAAATATTTCTCACAACCTTCCTATTATCAGATTGACGGAAAACCGGTATTTATGTTGTATGATTTAAATAACTTCATTAAAGGTATGGGTGGATTAGAACAGGCCAAAGATGCGCTTGAATGGTTCAGGGACCAGACAAAAAAAGCAGGATTCAAAGGCCTTGATATTCAGTTATCTATGCGTGGGGAAAGCAATTTGAGCATATCAGGTGTTACGGGTGGTAATATTGGCACCCAAAAGGAAGTTATAGAGAAATTGGGGTTCAATTCTCTCTCCCATTATCAATTCTGCCATTTTACCAATGTAAGCAGGGATTATAATGAGATCATGCAGGATGTGGTGAAGGACTGGAATACAATTTCCGGTACTTATTCTGCAAAGTATTATCCTCATGTTTCTGTAGGTTGGGATGCAAGTCCGCGGACATTCGGGCTACAACCAGCTATTGTAAAAAATAACACACCCGAAAATTTCGAAAAGGCATTGATTCAGGCTAAAGAATTTATTGATGCCCACCCGGGACAGGCACCTCTTGTCACCATAAATAGTTGGAATGAATGGACTGAAACCAGCTATCTGCAACCTTGTACGATGTATGGTTATGGTTATCTTCAGGCAGTTAAAAAAGTTTTTGTGGATGATATAAAAGGCAGGTAACCAGGATAAAAAAATAAGATTTTTACATACCTTTTCATTAGGGATATTTTATTTCTTTAAGTTTTTATCAAAACATTGGAAATGAAAAACACCAATTTTTTTGAAACAGTATATTATCGAAACAATAGAAGTAACTTATTCAGCACAGCCCCGAATGGGGTTCAATATATTAACGATGCGGCTCAGCCCATCGAAGAGAAACAGAATCTGGTAAGAAGTGGCTGTATCAAAAGTCTTTTTACCGCGGAGAAACGCAAAGAAGGCGCAAAGTTGCGCAGAGCTATTCTGCTGTATTTTAATGCTTTGCGATCCTCTGTGATTTTTCTTAGTGGCTCTCTGCGGTTAAATTTTTTACTTTTGATACAGCCTTTTAAGAGTTTTTCTTATACATGATGCACAGGGCTTCACCCCTGTGTTAATAAATTTGGTCCTTTAAGGGCAATCAACAATTTAGTATAAGAAAGAGCAGGGTGATTATAAAAACCGAAACAGCAGGAAGAAGAATATCAACTTGTTAAAGCAGCTAAGCAGTATTATATATTTGTAATGAGCAAATGCAGATTAAAATCATATCCTAAAACATCAGCTCTAATTTTGTTTTCAGGGCTTTCATTAACAGGTAGCATAAGCAAAGGTGCAACCAGACCAAATTTTCTTATTATTCTGACAGATGACCTCACCTACCGGGCTATAGGATATAATAATGAACTGGTTAAAACTCCAAACATTGATAAATTAGCTAGACAAGGAATAATTTTTGACCGCGCTTATACAACAACCCCCGTTTGCGCTGCAAGCAGGGCAAGCTTATTAACCGGGCTATATCCGCAGACTAACGGAACGGTGGCCTTAAATACTGCTGCTTTTATCAAAAACATTGTTAAGGAGAAAAGATACAAAACCTTACCTCAGTTTTTGAATGAGACCGGTTATTCAACACGATTCTGTGGAAAATCGCATCTTGGCGATCCAAAAGACTATGGCTTTCAGTCAGGTGAAGAAACTCCTGATTATGATGATAAAAGGGCATTCCAGGATGTAAATGGTTTTATTAATGAGCCCGATTTTGGGAAAAAACCATTTCTAATCTGGCTGGCAGTAAGACAACCCCATCTACCCCTTAAGCCGGAGCAAAAGTGGCTTGATCTTTATTTTGATTATGATATTCCGATAGAGAAAAACTTCCTGGAAAAACCACCTTCTGAAAGTTTTTATAACCAGGGTTTACCCGGGGAACATTTCTACAGGGACTGCGACTACAACGATAATTATAAGAATTTACCGGCAGGTCCGCCACGGTCCCCTGAAGTTATCAGGCAGTTTACAAAAGCCTACTATGCAACAATAAGTCATCTTGATTCCCAGATTGGTGAATTTATTAATCAGTTGAAATCAAAAGGGCTGATGGAGAATACAGTGATAATTTTCTTGTCAGACAATGGATATTTTTTAGGCAATCATGGATTAGGAAACAAACTGACTATGCATGAAGAATCTGTAAGGGTTCCTATGTTCATTGTCTGGGACAAACTCCGGAAAAATCAGGCTCATTCCGATGCACTTGTGTCAGGCGTGGATATATTACCAACTATTCTTGACCTGGCCGGAGTAAAAATACCTGATTATCTTCAGGGAATCTCATTGAAGCCATTACTTTCCAATCCTTCATCAAAACCTCATAAGTACGTTGTCAGTGAGAGTGTTGGTGTAGGCGGTGAATTAGGCACCGGTCATAGAATGGCAGTAACAGATAAATGGAAATATATCTTATCTGATATTGGTGCTGAGGCACTTTTTAATTTGGAAGATGATCCGTTTGAACTTGACAATGTTATAAAAGCTAAGAAGAATCATGAAAAAGTAATTACTTTAAAAGGATATCTGAATAATTGGAAAAATCTAACCGGCGACAAAAAGAATATTCCAAAAGAGATACCCCATTACGGAGAAGCCAGAACCGAAAATGGAATATGATAATCAATTTAAAATATAACTTCTAATATAGATAATTGATCAGAATGAAAGAAAAATCTCTGCTTGTTGCATCTGCTTTATTGTCATTATCATTACCGATGGAGGGACAATTGGTTAAAAACACCCGTCCTAATGTTGTTTTAATAATTGCAGATGACCACCGGTATGACTGGATGCACCATAAGGGAAGAAACTATATGGAAACACCTCATTTAGATAGTCTTGCCTTGCAGGGATGGTCATTTACAAATGCATTCAGCTGTGCTGGTGTCTGTTCTCCGGCACGTGCATCCATTTTTACGGGTAAATATCTTCATCAGGCTTCTGCCCCTGATATTGTATGGCAAAATAATTCATTTCTTAAACTTCAGGAGATGTTTCCCCAAAGCCTTCATAAACAGGGATATAAGACCGGATACATTGGGAAATTCCATCTTGGCGAAGAAGAAAAACCAAAGCCCGGATTTGATTTATGGGCCAGTTTCCCCTTTGTGGGTAATTATTTTGATCAGACCATCCGGATTAATGGAAAACCCGCGCCACAAAAAGGATTTACCGATGACAATATTGCTGGTCTCGCAGTCAAAACCATAAAAGAATGGTCTGGTTCAGGTCAGCCTTTCTGTCTTTTAGTAGGATTGAAATCGCCCCATATACCCTTTACCTTTCCTGACAGGATGAAAACATTGTATAATGATGTTGTATTTAAGGAACCCGAAACATTTAATTTAAATTATTCTAAAAGCAAACCGGGACTATCAAATAACCTTATCAACGCAAAAACCTGGTCTGGCGCCATTCCAAAATACGGATCATTTCAGGAGTGGGTGAGGTCATATACCCGTCTGGCCACGACCATTGACGAATCGGTCGGACAAATAATGGATGCTGTAAGCGAAGCCGGATTAAAAGAGAATACCATTTTTATTTACACAAGTGATCAGGGTTATTCACTTGGCGAGTTTAGTTTATGTGAAAAACATTATGCATATGAACAGATTATGCGTGTTCCGTTGATTGTTCGGTTCCCAAACCAGAAGTCTCCAGGGAATCCACCTTCAGATATGGTGATGAACATGGATATTGCACCCACAGTAATGGATTACTGCACGGGCAATGTACCGGGAGATATGTCGGGAAAAAGCTGGCGGGTTTTGCTGGAACCAAAAAATGCGAAGAGAAAACCTCTCCGGGAAGAGGTATTCTTTGATTTCTGGCACAGGGCAAGAGAGATACTTCCTCCCATGCAGGCCGTCAGAACCGAACAGTATAAACTAATAAAGTACGAATACCAACCATACGAAGAGTTGTATGATCTGGTAAATGATCCGCTTGAAAAAACCAATCTTACCGATGATATTAAATACAGTTCAATTAAAGGCAACCTCGAAAAAAGGCTGGAGTCATGGAAAAAGAATACTGGCTGGAGTGACCGTACCTCAGTAAACCTGAATTCAATTTATATCTCTAAATCATCCAGCCTTTCCGAAGGGCAGCAAGGAAGTCCTGAACTGTTAAACCCTAAAATCCGTGAAATTACAGGGAACAATGAAATATGGAAAAAACTGACAAGGCAGGGTTCCCTCTTTAATTTGAAAGATTTTATTCCTGATGAAGCTGGAGATCAGTCTTTGTATATAGCCATCCCTTTAAGAAACGGAGCAAAATTTGATCCATTTATTTCCCTGTCAATCACCTTTCCAAATAATAAAAAAGCTCTTCCTGCTGCTTTGACCGGTTATTTTGAAGGAAAAGAAATATATATGAATATGGCTTACAAAAAGAAGATGAAAATTCCTGAAATTGATAAATTGGAAGAACCATTGAGACAAATGTTTGACCTGGGATACAACCCACCCCTTAAACCAGGGGAAAATGTTATACTTCTGCGTATGCTTGTAAACAAAGAGACCCCTAAGGAAATAGAAGTTTCCGTTATCGGGGGATTGTCAAAAATTGGTTGGCAATAGGCTGATTTAATGTAGAATATATACTTTAATACTTTTAAATTATATGAAATATATCTTAAAAAATTCTTTCCCGCTAGCCGGAGTTGTCCCGGCTGCTTTACTGACACTCGGCTCTGGCAATTTGTATTGCTCAGGACGAAACTCAAAAGCCCCAAATATCATTTGCATTTTACTTGACGACATTTCGGCAATAGAGTTTAACGTTTATAATGGTCCCGGCATTAACACCCCTGTGATCGACAAGATTGCCAAAGATGGGGTAATATTTGGTACTGCATGGTCACAACCACTTTGCGGACCTTCAAGGGCAACATTGCTGACCGGGAAATATGCGCATAAAAATCTGCATTATAGCAATAGTGTATTCCCTGAAACATCCATCTTCTCTTCACATTATACCCTCGGGAAAGCCATGAAAGATGCAGGGTACAATACCGCATGGTTTGGCAAACAACATATTGACAGGCATTTAAATCCTTCAGATTTCGGATTTGACTATTATGTAGTTGCAAAATACTGGGATGGATACGATGGTCCGGCCCAGGGCCTTGAACCGGTCAGCACGGGCAGGAAGGGAATGTACGGGGCACAATGGTACCGGCATCCTGGTTTAGTGGCAAATGGGAAAGGAATTCCCACTGGTACTGATGACTTTGGACCCAAAATTGAACTGGATAGCATTTTAGCTTATATCGGCAATAAGACTGATAAACCCTTTTTTATCCATTGGCCGACTAACCTGCCTCATCATGAATATGTTGGAGCAACCAAAAGCTGGGAACGCCCCGATATTCCTGAATTTGATAAATCCGGGAAATGGACTGGCCGGCGTATTGAAGGAAGTATGAAGTCTAATATTGAATATATTGATTTTGCCCTTGGGAAAATTATGGATAAGCTTAAAGAAACGAATGAAATAGACAATACCATCATTTTCATTATGGGAGATAATGGCACTGCCGGCTATGGAAAGGGAAAACCTGAATCAGAAATTGCCGTTCACGTTCCATTTATAGTTTATGGCCCAAAAATTATAAAAGTGAAAGGAATGTCTGATGTTTTAACTGACATTAGCGATTTTCTCCCGACTTTTATTGATTTGGCAGGATTTAAAACCAAACAAACGAAGGAGATGGATGGACATAGCCTCGCTCCTTATCTTCTTGGAAAAGGGTTTCACCCACGTCAATGGATTTCTGCGCAGCTGGATAGTGCCAGGTGGCTCAGGACAAGGGAGTGGTTACTCGATGGAAAAGGGGACTTGTGGTACTGCGGAAAAGAATTTGATGAGAGAAAGTTCATCAACATGTCGAAATCAGAAGACCGGGAAGCTATTAATAAACGAAAAGAACTTCAGAAACTATTGGATGAAAATATTCATCTGCAATAGAATAATCGCTTATTATAAACTCATTCCGGAAAGATCCTGACATGATTGGCAATCATTGTAATAGAGAATATATTATGAAATACCTGATATTTGTAATTACGTTCCTTATTGTAAATTCCTGTACAGCCCAGACTCATAATAAACTGGCTGAAGACTTTGCTAAACTTCCTGATACAGTCGGAAAACCCTGGTGTTACTGGTACTGGATTAATGATGATATTTCGAAAGAAGGAATTACCAAAGATCTTATTGCAATTAAAGAAGCAGGCATCGGAACTGTTATCATTGGCAACGTTAATCCTGCAGGGGTTGATGGAAAGGTTCCTCTTTTCAGCGATAAATGGTGGGATGCCATGGTACACGCTGTCGTTGAGGGGAAACGAATTGGTGTCGATATCGGAATATTTAATTGTCCCGGCTGGAGTCAGTCAGGAGGGCCCTGGGTTGGTCCGGGAAAGGCAATGCGTTACCTGGCATATTCAGAAACGAATCTAAAAGGACCTGCAAAAGTCAGTCTGAAACTTGAAAAACCAACCAGATATTTTCAGGATACTCATGTGTTAGCTTTCCCTCTGATAAGTTCTGAAAAGAATACTATCGCATTAATGAAACCATTTTTGACCAGTAACCCTGTTATAACCTCTCTGAAAAATTTATTTGACGGCGACACTGCAACTTGTACATCCTTTGATGTTGGCAAAACGGAATATAAAATAGACATTTCAGTAAACCAGGAAATTGAAGCAAATAGTCTTCTAATCTATCCGGCAACGACACCCGTTAAATGTGATTGTCAGCTTTTTGCATCTATAGGAGGGGCTGATTCGCTGATTTCAGCATTTTCTTTTGACCGGAGTAATCTTTCAAACAAGGTTGGTCCAATAATCCTGGGACCACTCGCAATTTCATTGCCAGGGGTAAAAAGCAGAAAATTTACCCTGGCAATAAAAAATGTCGTAAGTAATGTTAAAAAGACCGGTATTTCAGAGATTGTGATTTCGGAGAAAGCTGTTGTTGAAAAATATATTGAAAAACAACTTGGTAAGATGCATCCTTCTTATACACTTGAATGGAATAATTATATATGGGATGAACCCAGGTTTGCCTGCAAACCTGAACTTATTATTGAAAAAGCCCGGATGCTTGATATTTCTGATAAATTAGAGGCAGATGGCACTTTAAACTGGAATGTTCCGGAAGGAAACTGGACAGTTATGCGAGTTGGAATGGCTCCAACGGGAGTACAGAATCATCCTTCCTCACCTCAGGGACAAGGTCTTGAAATCGACAAAATGAACAGCGAAAATGTCCGGTACCATTTTGAACAGTTTGCAGGAAAACTCTTAAAAAAGATTCCCGAAGAGAGTAAACCGGTTTTAAAATATATTGTCATTGATAGTTATGAAGTAGGGTCACAAAACTGGACTGATGGATATGATGAGAAATTTAAACTTAGGTACGGTTACGATCCTTCAAAATGTTTGCCGGTCATATCGGGAAGGATTGTAGGAAGCGTTACTGAATCAGAAAGGTTTCTGTGGGATTTACGTCGATCGGTTGCTGATGATATTGCTAATGAATACGTTGGCGGTTTAAAGAAAATTGCCAATGAACATAATCTTAAACTTTGGCTTGAGAATTATGGGCATTGGGGTTATCCTTCGGAGTTTTTGAAATACGGCGGACAATCAGATCTGGTTAGCGGAGAGTTTTGGAATGAAGGTTTATTACCAAAAGATACACGGATAATTGGTGACATAGAGTGTAAGGCTGCTTCTTCTGCTGCCCACATTTACGCGAAACCTGTTGTTTCGTCAGAAGCTTTTACAGCAAACCAAAAAGCGTATTTGCGCCATCCTGCTTTATTGAAACTGCGCGGAGACTGGAGTTATACCCAGGGTATTAATCATTTGGTCCTTCATGTCTATATACACCAGCCTCAAGATCTCAGAAAACCCGGTGTAAATGCCTGGTTTGGCACCGAGTTTAACCGGCATAATACATGGTTTAAATATGCTTCCAGTTGGACAGATTACCTGAGAAGGTGCCAGCTACTTTTACAAGAGGGGTGCTATAAAGCAGATGTTTGCTATTTTATAGGAGAAGATGCACCTGTAATGACTGGTGCGCTGATTCCGGAACTGCCTGGTGGCTATTCTTTTGATTTTATAAATGCCGAAGTTATCCTGAACAGGCTGACAGTAAAAGATGGACGCTTTGTTTTGCCGGATGGGATGAGTTATAAAATAATGATTTTACCGCCTTTAAAAACAATGCGCCCTGAGGTAATCAGTAAAATCGAGGAACTAGTGAAGCTTGGCGGGACTATTTATGGTTCAAAACCGGAACGATCACCGAGTCTTAAAAACTATCCTGCCTGCGACGCAGAGGTAGTAAACATTGCTGGTAAACTCTGGGGTTCTGAAAATAAATTGCAGATAATTAACAGATATGGAAAGGGGAAAGTAATTGCCGGAAAAGAATTACGTGAGGTTTTTGAGGAACTGGGACTGACAAAAGATGTTGAATTAAACGGCTATTATCCTGTTCTTTGGACTCACAGGAGTGCTCCTGAGAGGGAAATCTACTTTTTAACTAATCAGAGCAACATGAAATTGACCTTAACCCCTTCTTTCAGGATTGTAGGTATGACTCCGCAACTATGGGACCCCATTACCGGAGAAGTGAGGATACTGAATGAATATAAAGTAATTGACGGACGCACACAGGTTCCATTAACATTAAATTCTCAGCAAAGCTATTTTATCGTATTTGCAAAATCTGCTTTCAAAAGTTTTGAAAATGGATACAAGAACAACTTCCCGGAACATAATGTACTACTGAAACTGGATAGACCATGGAAGGTTAATTTTGTCGACAAAGTTATTGGGCCGAAAGAACCGGTAATATTCAACTCTCTGAATGATTGGAGTGAGAGAGAAGAAGATGATATCAAATACTATTCAGGAAGTGCCGTTTACACCACGACCTTTACTATGGACCAAATTGAAAAAGATTTTGACTATTACATTAATCTTGGTGATGTACAGGTTATGGCCAAGGTGAAAATAAATGACAAAAATATTGGTGGAACCTGGACAAAACCCCATATTTTAAATACAAAAGGAAATTTAAAAAAAGGTGAAAATAAGATTGAAATCGACATAGTTAATCTCTGGAGAAACCGGATGATCAAAGAAAAATATCTTCCGGTCAATGAAAGAAAATCCTGGTGGCTTATCGATGATATATTGCCAGGTGAACATTTGCAACCATCCGGATTACTTGGTCCGGTATTTATAGAAAGCCTATATCGTGATCTTTGATTTCCAATTTTAAATAATTATAAAAATGAAAGAGAATTCAAAAAAATTTACCCGTCGGTCGTTTATTGAAAAAACCGGTTTTGCTGCTGGAATGACTTTTCTTCCAGGGTCAATTGTGAGTGGTTTTAACTATAAAGATAAAGTTGCTAAATCAATCGCGGGTGATAATAAGAGTGGTGATTACACAATCGCAGTATATTACTGGCCCAATTTCCACCACGATGCCTATCACCAGTCGAAGAAGGGAGAAGGCTGGACAGAGTGGGAGATTGTTAAAAATGGAAAACCAAAGTTTGATGGTCATTATCAGCCAAAAGTGCCACTATGGGGCTACCGTGACGAATCAGATCCGAAGGAAATGGCCCGTTCCATAGATGCAATGGCTGATGCCGGTATTGGAGCGATCATCTTCGACTGGTATCGTTATGAAGACAATATCAACGGAGGAGTGATGATTGAAAAGGCGCTCCGACAAGGTTTTTTGCAGGCAACGAACCGCAACCGGATTAAATTTTCGCTGATGTGGGCCAACCATACTTATATTGACTGTCACCCATTTGCTCCTGGTGTATGGTTTAACAACGCCCCGGTCTGGCGAAAGGGTGAGGTAAGTCGCGTCGCATTTGAGCGCCACACAGAGGATGCTATCCAGTCTTACTTCAAACAGCCAAATTACTGGAAGATTGATGGCCGGCCTTATTTCTCTATCTACGAACTTGGCAAATTGGTCAGCGGGCTGGGCGGATTAGCGGCAACCCGGTCAGCGTTGGATGACTTCCGGATGCGTGTAAAAGCAGCAGGTTTCCCGGATCTGCACCTGAACATCGTAGATCAGAAATCAATCGAAACCGCGCTGGAACTGGTTCATGGACAGCCGTACCCTGATGATCCGGCACGAAAGGTCGAAACTGTACCCGACCTTCTGGCCGCGCTAAAGGTGGATAGCTCCACCATGTACACCTGGGTGCATCATCTCTGGCAAATGCTGACGAAGCAAGGTAACGGAAATAAAGCACAGTCAATGACGGATAATATGCCACTGGGATTTTCGGGTGACTCATTGGCGCATAAAAATAACCCGGTATTTCAAACTAAAACTGATACTAACTTGTCAGATTCAGAGCTCTTAAGTCGTGCTGCAAAGGCTGGACTGATTGCGGTTGACTACGCCGAATACGGCAAACGCGCAATGAGGGTACTGGACGAACGACCCTCAGTGCTGGGCGTTACCTATTTTCCGCATGTGTCAATGGGCTGGGATGGAACACCTCGTAACTACTCCATGGGTATTGTACTTAACAACACACCGGAAAAATGGAAAGAGTTTCTAAAGCAAACCAAAGACTGGCTGGACATTCATCCTGAAAGTCGTGGAATTATGACCCTGAACTCATGGAATGAGTGGGTCGAAGGGAGTTATATTGAACCCGATTCGATAAATGGAATGTCTTACCTCGAAGCGATTAAAGAAGTATTTAAGACTAAATAAATTTCACATAAAATAATTACACATTATAAAAAAGTTAACAATGAAAAAGGTATCTTTTCTGACAGTTTCTTTGATTGTAGTGATTGTTCTAAACTCAATCTTATTAATATACTCCTGCACAAGTAATTTAACTGATAAGGAAAATCTGGTATTTTTATACGGTCCGGGTTTTACGGAACCCTTCCCGGTGAAGAAAGATACAATTTTTAGAATTGACAATCTGAGATCAGGCTCAATTAAAACCAATAAAGGGTGGAGTGTACAGGATTTCGCCCATTCATTTTTTAATCCTAACTCCGATACTATCATCATAAGCCTGAAAATGGTCTGTGATAATCCTGATTTTGTATTCGCCAATGGTATGGTGGGAACATATAAAAAGACCTACAAGCTTAAACCGATGTTTGGAATTACTGATAACGTATTTATCTGCCCTGCATTTGAAAAGTATAAACCCGATTGGCCTGTCTCCGCAGGGACGAACTTCACGGGTTCAGTCGAATTTAAGAGCCGGAAGCCATTCTACTATTACCTGCTGCACCCGACTCCTATTTGTGAATCAGCCGATATGGCCGAGGCCTATTTTTCAGGATGGAATCCCTGTAAATATAATGAAGCAGGTGTTTGGGATACAGACCTGAATCAATTTATAATCCCGTATACAAACTATTGGCACAATGTTGAAATTTGGAATGTTGGCTGGCATTCAATATTGTTGATCAAAAATAATACAGATCAAACAGTCAACTACAAAATCAGGCATATTCCATTCTATGGTGCACAATACAATCCAAAAAACGGATGGATTACACGTTTCCTGGACCAGGTTGTTATTATTCCTTTGAAGAAAAACGAAGAGAAAAAAATAAAATTGACGGATATGTACTGGTGGTCAACCACACAGTCTGCATCCATGGAAGGATGCCTTCTAATCTCACCAGACAAAGCCGGTGCCACACAATCCGGAACTTCCCTTAATTTGCTTATTGATCCAAACGAATCAGGAAAACCAATGCACGATGCAATTAACTAAATATTCTATTAAACGGTACGTACGTTTAAATAATTGATTCAATTGAAGCACACAGTATCATATATGATACTAATAAAATTGTGAATTACAAATGAACAAATCGCAGAAAATAGTACTTGGACTTGGAACAGCCCTTTCTGTTTCTTTTGCAGGAGAGAAGGTGATTGCAAAGAACAATCCTGAATCCAGCAAAGTCCCCAATTTGGTTTTTATTCTTATCGATGACCTTGGGATCAAGGATCTTGGTTGTTTTGGCAGCGATTATTATGAAACGCCCAATTGCGACCTCCTGGCTAAACAAGGTATGCGTTTCACTAATGCCTATGCAGCCTGCCCGGTCTGCTCACCTACACGTGCAAGTATTATGACAGGACGTTATCCCGCCAGATTACATCTTACCGCCCATATTCCCGGCACTGTATGCCCAAATGCTAAACTAAAGGAACCTGATTGGATTAAATATTTGCGCAACAGTGAGGCGACTTATGCGGAGGCCTTCAGAGGTGCGGGATATGCCACATGTCATATCGGAAAGTGGCATCTTGGCACAGTCCAGGAACCCAAAGACCATGGATTTGAAACAGTTGTTGCTGTACCAAAAGGTATTAACGGTAAGGACATAAACGATCCCTGGTTTGTAGAATATTATACTTCAGCACTGGAAAAATTTCTTGAAAAAAATGCTGATCGTCCTTTTCTTGCTGTGTTATCTCATGGAACAGTGCATGTACCACACTATGAAAAAGATGATCTGATAGCCAAATACCGGGGAAAAAAGCCAGGAAATAACGGACAAAACAATCCGGTCATGGCTGCTATGATCGAACGTATGGACTGGAGTGTTGGTCGTGTGATGGCTAAACTGAAAGAACTGAACCTGGATAAAAATACTGCTGTTGTGTTTTTTTCCGATAACGGCGGACTAATGGACGTGCTCGATGACGAATCAGGAAAGACTATAACCGCAACAAGCAATATTCCGTTCAGAGGCGGTAAATCCCATTTGTATGAAGGAGGTATCAGGGTTCCGCTCATAATCCGCTGTCCTGGAATAACACAGGCCAACAGCATTTGTGACGTTCCCGTAATAAGTACAGACCTCTATCCCACTTTCCTGGAAATGGCAGGGCTACCCCTCCGGCCAGAACAGCATCTTGATGGGCTGAGTCTGATTTCACTATTACACGGATCAAGGGAACTTAAACGCAATAATCTCTACTGGCATTTTCCTCAATATCACACTTTACAGCCCCATAGTGCGATCCGCTCAGGCAATTGGAAATTAATTAAATTTTACGAGGAGGGAAAACTTGAACTATACAATCTGGAAACTGATCCAGGCGAGACCCATGATCTGTCAGCACTGGAGCCTGAAAAAACCCGGAAGCTGCACAAGTTTCTTCAGGATCACCTTGCAGCTATTGGTGCGCAATTTCCAATACCCAATCCTGGTTATAATCCGGCAGTAAACTGGAGGATTAACCGGTTAAACGGCAAATTTGATTCTGTTAACGAAGCTGCACAGGAGACAGATCCCCGGAGATACGTCACAGACCCATGCCTGGATTACGGCATGAACTGGAAGTAGGAAAGATTAGTGAATTGTTGATATTATTAATTAAAAGATTATCGCTGAAGGTATTATTAATTATACAATGAGAATATTCCGAAAAATAGTTGGCATATCTGCCATCACTTTGGTAATTGCCAATCCGGCTGATGCACGGAAACCCAATATTGTATTTATCCTTGCCGATGACCTTGGATGGGCCGACCTTCCGGTTTACGGGAACAAGTTTAATGAGGCGCCCAATATTACAAAGCTCGCATCTCAGGGAATGCGTTTTACCAATGCTTATGCAGCATGCCCGGTATGTTCACCGACACGTGCAAGTATCATGTCGGGACAATATCCTGCCAGGGTAGGCATAATAGACTGGATACCAGGGCACTGGCGGCCATACGAAGAGGTTACAGTTCCTGTGAACCGTACCCAATATCTTCCGGAGGAGATCTTTACTATTACAGAAGCCCTTAAAAAATCCGGGTATGCAACAGCGCTTTACGGAAAGTGGCACTTGGGGAGTAAAATGGAACATCACCCGCTAAATCAGGGATTTGATGAGGCGAATGTTGGACAGGGATATTATAATGTTCGTTTTGATCCCCCACGGGAAGAATCTCCTGATAAAATAATGGCTGAACGTCTGGCGGATTTCGGGATCGATTTTATAGAACGGCATCGCGACAAACCCTTCTTTCTCTTCCTCTCGCATTGGGACGTACATGTCCAGTTCGATGCCGAGCAGTCGCGGATCGACAAGTACCTGAAGAAACCCACAGTCGCAGGTTATCCTTGTCATGCAGTATATGCGGCCATGATCGAACAACTTGACCATAGTGTTGGGCGTGTGTTGCAGAAGCTGGAAAGTTTGGGTCTTCGCGAAAACACGCTGGTGGTTTTCTTTTCCGACAACGGCGGGCAGATCAGCAACGACCGTTATCCCGGTGTCGAAGAGGAGAAGATGCCTTTGCTGGTGCCATCCAGAAACGGTCTATATAGTGTCGGCAATCCACTACGTTATATTGCAACCTCGAACTTGCCCCTGCGGGGCGAAAAGGGTAACCTGTACGAAGGGGGCATCCGTGAGCCACTTATTGTGAGCTGGCCGGGACGGATCAAACCGGGAACAGTCAGTAAGGCATTGGTTAGCAGCGTTGACTTTTACCCCACTTTTCTCGAGCTTACAGGAGCAAAGAAACCGGTAAATCAGGTATTTGACGGGGTGTCCATTCTTCCTGCCCTGCTAAAGGATGAATACGGGCCGGAACGGGCCATCTATTGGCATTATCCGGTGTATCATCATGGGTTCCCTGCTTCTGCCATCCGAAAAGGTGATTGGAAACTGATCGAAAATCTGGCAAATGGTACCCTTGAACTTTTTAACCTGAAAACAGATTTAAGTGAATCGACCGATCTTACAAAAGCATTTCCTGAAAAGACGAAGGAACTATATTTCCTTTTAAAAGATTGGCAAAAAGAAGTCAAAGCAGAATTCCCGGTTCCTAATCCCTGGTTCGATGCATCCCTCCGCTTCGAATGGGGCAAGCATCCCGATTCTCGTTCACTTTCACCTAAAATAAGCCGGATCAACGAAAATTTCGATACCCTTGATCCAACACATTTTATCACTCCCCTGCCGAACAAAAACACCGACCTTCGAAACGGTGCGCTTTGGACCCGAGGTTCAAGCGGGGGCAAATATCCACCCATGGTTTATATGCCGGTCGAAGGAGATGACCTGACTGTTTCATTCCGTTACCGTCATCTTGGCGATGGCGGATGGTTGTGGTTCTTTGTGGATGGCGATGACGGCCTTGGTGGTACAGATCACATGCTGCGGGTGAAGTTTATGCGCGACAGTGTTCAAATTATGATGAATCATCATACCCTGAACAGGAACCATCCGGGAATTGATACCACCAGACCTATGCGAATAGACACTGTCAGCCGGACAATTCGATGGAACGAGTATCTGCCGGCAGAAAAGCTTGACCTCAGGAAAAACGAATGGCACGAGGTAAACCTTATCTTCAAATGGGAGAAGGTCACCATTTCGATTGAGGGGAACCGTTGGAAACAATCACTGAATCGCCCCGGTTTCAGTGCACCTAAGCATAAGTTGCTTTGGATGCAGAATGGCGGTGAGGCTGGAATAGAATTAGATGAAATTTTTGTTCAACCAACAGGTACAAAAGAATGAATTAAGGGTTGAATAACAAGACAATAATTTTTCCAAAAACCTGAATCAATGGTCAGCGAAGCTAAAGGGTGCTGATTGAATAACCTTTTAAAATAGTAAATATGAAAAATCGAAGTTTGCCAATTATTTTGCCCGTTTTTGCTCTTATTTTTATTCTATGTGGATTTGTCGCGCAGCCGGCAAAGGAGAAAAAGAATAATAAGGTGACGATAGGAGCAATACGGTGGGATGCATGGTTTTCTGACACTGTGAACCCTTATGAGAAAAATCTGGGCGATAAAAAATGGCACAGACGGTTACCATTTTACGCCAAAATAGTATCGGACACAATAGTTGAGGTTCGTGGCGACACCCAGGAAGCTGTGGATCAGGAAATTGCTTATGCAAAAGCCGGGGGCATTGACTACTGGGCATTTCTTTACTATCAGCCTGGTATACGTGCTGATGGGTTCAATCATGACTATATGAACCGTGCCCGCAGGCTCTATTTGTCGAGCAAGCATAAGAGCGATGTTAATTTCTGCCTGATTGTTTATCCAAAGCATGGAACCATGATCATAGATCCTCTTGATCCCGGTTGCAAACCCGTAAACGAGTGGGTAGAGATGATGCTCGAGCCAAGTTATCAAAAGGTTGCGGGAGGACGCCCTCTTTTGTATTTAATGTTTTGGGGGCCGGGCGAAACTATTGAAAATGTGTTTGGCTCCAGGGAAAAAGGACGTGCCTGGGTCGATGCCCTTCGTAAAAGGATTATTAAGGCCGGTCTAAATAATCCCTATTTCGTTACACTTTCGCAAAAGCCTGAAGACGGTGCAGCAGTAGCTTCTGATGGTGGTCTGGATGCGATCAGTGCCTACACCAGTTGGGGCGGTCCGGATTATGCGGGGTTGTGCGCCGCCCAAATCAGGTACTGGGACGCCATGAAGGCTACAGGCAAAAAAGTGGTTCCTAACATTAGTGCTGGTTGGGGAGGTCCGCGCGATGAAAGGGGGGACACTCTTCAGCCCAAACCTGGTGAGCTGGCCAGGCATTTGAATTCTGCCTTCGACTGGATAAACGCTCATCCTGATGCTACTGAGGCTAAGACTATGCTTTTCTACTCATGGAACGAAGTGGACGAAGGTGGATGGCTGGTCCCGGACAAGAAACTGGGAACGGCTAAACTGGATGAAATTCGCGCGGTGGTAAATAAGTATGCTTCGCCTGACTATGACAGGATACTTCCTTCCGGCTGGGATCCAAAACTGAAAGGGGATAATGTTCTTAAAGGAATGCATAATGTCTGTTCACCCCAGATAAAAGGGGCTCATGATGGTCATTTCGTAATTGCAGACAAGAAGGCTTATATAACCTATATGGCCAATGATGTTCAGCCGGATGAAAATCCGCAGTGGCCCTTTATCTATAATGCCATGTCGATTGTAGATATTGAGACTGGTGCCATAAGGAAAATCCTGCCTTTTGCTTCCTCCGAAAAGGTTTATAACAATGAGAAACTTCCCGTCGGATCATGCTTTGTGGCCCGGATATTGCAAAAAGATAAAAATACCCTGCGTGTATTTTTTGCAAGTGAAAATCCGGGAGTTCGACAGTCACAAACCTGGTACATTGACTTTGACATTGAAACCGAAAGCTTTAATAGTAACATTTATAAAGCAAAGTTAAAAACGAAAGATGGCGTTTTTGATATGCAACCCCGGTACTTTTTCCGGGATGCTGTGGCATATGGATTTACCGGAGACGAGCCGGATTACGGATTGTATCCTTTCGATATAAAACAGATTAAAAACAAATTCTATATTTCCCTGTCTGTCTTCCCCTTTGGACCCCTTGGATTTGGGAAGCTAAACAAGGAAATGAATACCTTTGAAGTTATTGCTTACTACTTCCAGCCTCTTGAATTTAAGCTGAATGAATCGGCCCTGGAACGTCTGCCCGATGGCAGTTGGATGGCTATTACGCGCCAGGAACTTGGATCACGGAATTATGCATTTTCTACAAGTAAGAACGGCAAAGACTGGACATCCCATGAATACCTTGATTTTGTTCCCAATGGAACGAATGCAAAACCAGTTTTCGAACGCTTCAACGGAATATATTACCTTGGTTGGCAGGAAGAAACAAGAATTAATAACGTTTCCAGGTCAGTTTACAATATCAACATTTCCAGGGATGGTGTTCATTGGGAAAGAAAATACCGTTTTGAGACCGAACAATCCTTTCAATATCCGCATCTCGTGCAATACGAAGGTTCTATTTATCTGACCATTACCCAGGGAGATACCCATGCAAGCAGGAAAGAGAGAATTATGTTTGGAAAATTGGAATAAAAGATCATAAGCACACGATACAAATTCATAATGATTCAACAAAGAATCATAATGAATAGTTTTTTCCTATAGGTATTTTTAATTGCTGCATGATTATTTTTATGAAACAATTTTTAAACTTATTTACACATGAATAAAAGCATTTTTCCCCCTAAGGGTTTTTTCGTTTTATGCGGTTTGCTTTTTATTGGTATAACCACACACGGCCAGTCTGTCAAGGCTGTTCCTGCTGCTGGGACCTCAAAAACCTACGATGTTGCGGCATTCGTCTGGCCGGCATATCATCCGGATGACCGTGCCCGGATGTATTGGCCAATGGGTATAGGCGAATGGGAAACTGTTATATCAAATAAACCAAAGTTTGAAGGTCACCTGCAACCACGTTATCCATTATGGGGATACATCAACGAATCCGATCCCTATGTTGCCGAAATGGAGATTAACGCGGCAGCCGATCACGGGGTGAATGTGTTTATTTTCGACTGGTACTGGTTCGACGGCATGCCCTTTCTCGAAGCTCATCTTAACGACGGGTTCCTGAAAGCCCGAAATAACAACAGGATGAGGTTTTATCTGATGTGGTACCCCGGCTCTCTCGGTTTACATCAGGATAAGCGCAATGCTGATGATGCTTTCAACGGGAAGAATAAAGCCCTTATCTGGAAAGGGGGTATCGACAGGGCTGAATTTGAAAAAATCGCCAAACGGTGGATCGAAAAATATTTCAGCCACCCTTCTTATTATAAAATTGATGGAAAACCTGTATTCATGATTTATTACCAGCTTGATGAGTTTATCACCGGATTGGGCGGTGTGGAACAGGCGAGGAGTGCGCTTGACTGGTTCAGGGAACAGGTAAAAAAAGCCGGTTATACAGATATCGATCTGCAGTTCTCAATGCGCATTGACGGACTTCTGGATATAACTGTGGATGGAAAAGTCATTGGCAAAGAAAAGGAATTGATAGAAAAACTTGGATTTAACTCCCTTACGCATTATGTTTATGCCCATATGAGTAATCCGGGAAGGGATTATAATGAAATCACCGACTATGCTGTAAAGCTTTGGAACAACATTTCGAATGGATATACCGCGAAGTATTACCCCCAGGTATCAGTCGGCTGGGATGCCAGTCCCAGGGCCTACCACTACACCGGTGCCATAACCACCAACAATACCCCGGAAAATTTTGAAAGAGCACTGCGGAAGGCAAAGGAGTTTGTGGATGCACACCTGGACCAGGCGCCCCTGATCACCGTCAACAGCTGGAATGAATGGACCGAAACCAGCTACCTGATGCCATGTACCATGTTTGGTTATGGGTACCTGAAAGCAGTAAAAAAGGTTTTCGTGAATGAGGTTCACCCCTGATATATTCTGAAATACAAATTAATTATAAGTTACCCGATATGAGAAAGTTCAGTTCAATAATTATTATTGCATTGACAATCAATGCAAATGCCCAGCTCTTTACACCTAAGGATGTTTCTTTATGGGATATCTGGTGCTACCATCATGAGCAGACCTGGTACATGTACTTTCTCAGTTCCACATCCCTGAGGGTTTTTGATGGTTTTTCGGTGGCTACCTCCAGGGATGGGGTCCACTGGGAAATGAATGGAACCCCGATTCACACTCCGAAGGACATTCAGGGCGGTCTCGGAACAGGGTACACCTGGAAATCTCCGAAGTTTTTACAGGACAGTATATTCTACTGCAACTTTACGGTGGATGCAAGGCCTCAGAACGGGGGTACTGAAGAGTCCTCTTATATCCGTTTTGCAGAATCGAAAAACCTTTTGAACTGGCAGATACTGGAACCTGAATTCAGGCCTGATCCCCGCTGGTATAAAACAAACTATCGCTGGGACTGCATAAAGACCATACCTCGGGAAGGAGGCGGTTATTACGGGTACTGGACAGCAGCTCCCCTGGAGAGTCTGGGTTTTGGTTTCGGTGAAACCGATGATGGCATCCACTGGAAAGCCCTTCCGCCCCCTATTCTGGAATGGGGCAGTTACCCGGTCCCGGAGGAGGTGGAAGTTGGTGGTGTGGGCAGGATCGGCGACAAATACTATGCGCTGCTAACTGCTTTTACCCGTTCAAAGAAAGATTATAAAGTTGTTACCTTCACGGCAGACAGTCCTTCAGGACCTTTTACGGCTGCACCTGAAAATTTTTACGTCCTTCCCGGCCTTCAATATACCTGGTTCCCGGGGTTTTTCCCCTCACCCGAAGGTATGCTGGTAACACATTTCTCGCTGACCACCCGGAAGACCGGAAGGATGCCGGTCTGCTCAGCGGCACCTCTGAAAAGAGCCCTTGTTGACCGGGATGGCACCCTGCGCCTGGCATGGTGGGAAGGCAACCAGGTGCTTAAGGGTATTCAAAAAGATGTTAAGTTAAACAGGCAGAACGGAGGAAACAATAATCGACCTGTTTTTCCAAATGAAACATTTGATATGCAGCGTGGAACGATCATAGAAGGAAATATTAAATTTTCTCCAAATGCTGCAGAGGAATCCCCAGGGATTTGTTTTGAATCCCCGAACGGAGGTTATAACGCCATCAGGCTCCTCTCTTCCTCGGCCACTGCGGCAGGAAAGATCAGCGTCGACGGCACAGGCTTTTTACCCGACCAGGAGATCGACCGGGATATGCCATTGAGGAAAACGGCGAATTTCAGGCTCCTGGCCCGCCACGACATCATCGAGTTTTACATGGACGATATCCTGTTCAATGTTTACAGCATTCCCCTTCCTGCAAACGCAAAAATCGGCTTTTTAAATAATGCCCGTGGAATCAAAAAAATAAAAACATGGACAACGACACTGCCCAACCAGCAGCTGCCGTTATGACATTTTAGTTTATTGACAATAATAATTTTTACCAGTATGACAGCCAAAAGAAATTCTACACGTCGCGAGTTCCTGAAGACCTCGGGACTAATTGCCGGAACGCCGGTTTTTATCAATCCCTTCACCGGCTGGCTGGGCTGGGATGAGCGGGAAGAAATCCAGGACCCGGCAACAGGCCTTGCCCGCCTTCGTTGTGAGTACCTTGTTAATCCACTGGGAATTGATACAGTTAGACCTCGTTTCTCATGGGAGATCAATGATTCCCGCCGGGGTTTAATACAGATGGCCTTTCGTATCCTGGTAGCCTCCACCCCCGGACTACTTAATAAGGATCAGGGCGATCTCTGGGATACAGGAAGGGTCATATCGGACGAAACCCTTCACATCGAATATACCGGAAAGCCCCTGACCTCCGGAATGTTAAGCTGGTGGAAACTGAAGATATGGAGCACTGCACTGGGTTCAACGGAACAGGAATGCGCATGGAGCAAGCCTGCGTTATTCTCCATAGGCCTGCTGGATGAGACCGACTGGAAGGCGCAGTGGATCACCACCCCTGAATTTATTCCCGACACACCTGCTCATGTAGGATATATGTCGCAAATCGCTCAGAATGAGAAAGAAAATAAATGGGTGCAAATAGACCTCGGTTCCCGTAAGCGTTTTGATGGGGTCAGGCTTTTCCCTGCGGTTGGCCGGCGGGGGAAGGTTCCCCCGGGCGGAGAGATCCCTCCGGGTGACGGCTTTCCGCAACGCTTTAAAATAGAAATTTCTGAATCGGAAGATATGGGCAACAGCTCTATGGTGGCCGATTATTCAGACAAGGACGTTGAAAATCCCGGAAAAGGATCTTTCCTGGCCCGTTTTGAGGAAACCTCCGGAAGATATGTCCGGTTGACCGCACTCAGGCATCATAATTTTGTTCCATTCCAGGGCAGGAATTATCTTCTTAAACTGGCGCAAATGGAGGTTCTTCTGGGGGAACAAAACCTTTCCATCCGGTGCGAAGCCTCCGCTCTTGATTCAGTGGAAGATTTAACGGAGGGGTATGGCATATCCCTGCTCACAAATGGTAAACGGGAATACGATGCAGGGTCCAGGAGAATTATCAGACCTGCTCCCCTGCTCCGCGGAGAATTCGAATGCAATAAACCGGTGAAGCGGGCTATGGCCTATGCTACCGCTCTGGGTAATTACGAGCTATTCATTAACGGGAGCCTGGTAAGTGATGACTGCCTTTCACCGGGATATTATCAATACGACAAGCGGGTGGCCGTGCAGGCATACGATGTGACGGATTCGCTTCAAAAAGGTAAAAATGCAGCGGGGGCTGTGCTTGCCGACGGCTGGTACCGGTCACGCTACCGCCTTGATGGATACGACCAGTTCAAGGATTTTGTGCAGGGAAGATTTGGAGATGCCGTCCCCCGGTTTCTGATGCAGATTAATATTGAATACGATGACGGAACCATCGAAACAGTTGGAACCGGTAAAACCTGGACCTACACACTGGAAGGCCCTTACCGCAGAACGAGCATGTACGACGGAGTGGAGTATGATGCCCGCCGGGAAATGAAAGGCTGGAACACGACCGGCTTCAGGGATAAGAGCTGGTCTTATGTGGCTGTTTCAGTGCCGGCATGGAAACCCATCCTCTGGCCGGCAACGGTACAAAGCATGAGGAAAGTCAAAGAATTCAAACCGGTATCCATCAAAAATAGAGATAAAGGCACCTTGCTGGTTGATTTTGGCCAGGGATTGGGAGGGTCGTGCCGGTTAAGGCTCAACGGACCGGAAGGCACAAGGGTCAAACTCCGGCATGTGATGGCATTAAATCCGGATGGTTCCTTATATACGCGCAGTTTATGGGGTGCTTTCAACAGCGGGGATGTGTTCACCCTGAACGGGAAGGCTCCTCAGACTTTCGAGGCGCCATTCACCTTTCACGGATTCCGGTATGTGGAAGTGTCGGGGCTTGATTCTGAATCCAACCTGGAAGAGATTACAGCACTGATGGTATCCGACAACCTCACACAAACAGCCAGCCTGGAAACCTCAGACATAAGACTGAATGCGCTTTGGAAAAGCATCCTGTTTACCTATCAGTCGTGCCTTAAAAGTGCAATGGCCGATGTGGCCGACCGCGACGAACGATGGGGCTGGATGGGCGATTGCGGGACTGTGCATACCCAGAGTCTTGCTTATGCTTTTGACGTTCCTGCATATTTCCGGAAACGTTGCCTTGATCTTTTGGACGACCAATGGGACGAAGGCTACTTTCCAGCCAAATCGCCGGAAATGGAAGGTGGTGGTCCTTCTGCCGTCTGGTCTGATGGTGCGCTTACCATGGCCTGGACCTCCTGGCTTAACTATGGGGACAAACGTCTTCTTCAGCAGGTTTACCCGGCTCTCCGGAAATATATATTACTGCTTAAATCAAAGTACGAGACGGGCAAGCCACTCTGGCCCTTCCATTTCGGTGACTGGCTGGCCTCCCAAATGACCATCAGTCCGGGGGCAACCGAATGGAAAGAAAAAGGAGCGGCAACGATAAAAGCTTCATTGATGCAGAGAATAAACCTTATTTCCATTAGTCATTTATACCGTAGTATATCAGATGTCCTTGGAGAAGGTAACGACAAAGCGTTAATGGACGAGTTCATTGCAAAACTGATGCAGGATCCGGAAATCCTCAATATTCGGGGAAAAAGTCCGGAAGCGGGTGCGCAAACAGCTTATGCCCTGTCTCTTGGATGGAGCTCATCCGTTCCTGATGAGAAACAGCTTTTAACAGATAAACTTCTGAAAGCCATTGATGCTTACGGTGGAAATGTTACCACCGGAACTGTATCCACTAATACACTTCTCAAGGTGCTCTCTGACAATGGTAATCACGCTCTGGCATATAAACTGGCAATGAAACCGGAATTCCCCTCCTTCGGATTTATGGTGGACCACGGGGCAACAGTGCTCTGGGAACGCTTTGATACCTGGATTCCCGGAATGGGCTTTAACCCGGATCCAATGAACGGCATCAACCATATGGGTTTTGGTTCGGTGGCCGAATGGATATTCCTTACCACAAGTGGTATAATTCCCCTTGAAGAAGGCCCGGCTTACCGCAGATTTAAAATAGAACCACGCATGGAAGGATCAGTAAACAATGTAAACGCTCAATACCATAGTGTAAATGGCATCATCCGTTGCCAATGGAAAAAGGAGAAAGGAAAGGTTTCCCTCGAAGTGGTGATCCCACCCGGTTCAATCGCATTGGTACGGATTCCGGCAACTGATGCCACAAAGGTGAAAGAAGGAAATTCCATAGCAGGAAAAAGTGAAGGGGTTACGTGTATTGGCTTCGAAAATGGAATCGCTTCATTTGAAGTTCAGTCGGGGAGTTATGCTTTTTATTCCATGATAAATTCATAAGTTTTGTTATAAATTCATAACAAATAATTATAAACTAATAATAAATCACTGCATTTCACAAACCAGTCCCGGTATTCCTTATGTATTTTTACTACCGTAAACTGAAGTTCTATTAATTCATTAAAAAAATAGTTGTTACATGAAAATCATTCAGCGGAAAATCCGGGTAATTTCCCTGTTAATTCTTCTTGCTTTAATCATTTGCTCCGCATCAGGTCAGGTTAAAAAAGTTGCTGAACCGGCAAAAATCGTTAAAACCTATGATGTAGCCGCCTTTGTCTGGCCATCGTACCACCCCGACGACCGTGCAAAAATATTCTGGCCCGATGGAATTGGCGAGTGGCAAACCGTTATAAGCAACAAAGCCAAGTTTGAAGGGCATGAGCAACCCAGGTACCCGCTTTGGGGATACATCAACGAAGCCGATCCCTATGTGGCCGAAATGGAGATCAGCGCGGCGGCCGACCATGGGGTGAACGTTTTCATTTTCGACTGGTACTGGTACGACGGAATGCCCTTTCTGGAAGGGCATCTGAACGCTGGATACCTGAAAGCCCGTAACAATGACCGGGTGAAATTTTACCTGATGTGGGCGAACCACGATGTTACCATGACCTGGGACAAGCGGAACGCCGGGCTGCCTAATGATGCACTTGTCTGGCAGGGCGATGCGGACAGGGAACAATTTGAAATTATTTGTCACCGTGTCATTAAAAATTATTTTTCACATCCTTCCTACTATAAAATCAATGGTAAACCCTGTTTTATGATTTACGACCTGAATACTTTCATCCAGGGATTGGGAGGATTGAATCAGGCAAAAGATGCCCTGAACTGGTTCAGGAAGGAAACCATGAAAGCCGGGTTTAAGGGGCTTGACCTTCAACTCAGCCTCCGGCGCAGCGGTTCAAATGTGACAGGTATTTCAGGTGACAACGTCGGTACACAGAACGATGTGATTACAAAGCTTGGATTCGATGGCATTACCCATTACCAGTTTTGCCATTTTATCAATATCGACCGGGATTATAATGAAATCATGCAGGATGTGGTGAAAGAATGGGATGCCCTCGACAAGGGAAACGAGGTACCCTATTATGCACATGTTTCCATCGGATGGGATAACAATCCACGCTTTGAGATGTTCAGGAAGGGAATCGTGAAAAACAATACCCCGGAGAACTTTGAAAAAGCGCTGATAATGGCAAGGGATTATGCCGATGCCCATCCCAAACAGGCTCCGCTGATTACCATCAACAGCTGGAATGAATGGACCGAAACCAGCTACCTGCAGCCCTGCACTAAGTACGGTTATGGTTATCTGAAGGCAGTAAAGAAGGTTTTTGTGGACGGATCAAATTAGTCGTTCCCGTGGTATTGTGCCGGGTTTGAAAAATTAAGGTTTAAAAATAATTCTTCTTTGATTTTCAGGATAATAATAAACAGGATGAAAACATCAAAAATCTTATCAGTAGCGATTGTTCTAATTATTCTTTTTACATCATTCACTGAACAAAAACCCAGAATTCTGATCATAGGTGATTCCATTTCCAATGGTTATATGCCTTTCGTCGAAAAATATTTTGCTGATAAGGCTATTGTAAAGCACAACCCGGGGAATGCGCAACATTCAGGATTCGGACTGCAAAAAATCAGGGAATGGATTGGAGACGAAAAGTGGGATATCATCCAGTTTAACTGGGGATTACACGACTTGTGTTACCGGAGCCCGCAGTCGAAAGTATATGGAAACCGTGATAAAATAAATGGCAAAATCACTTTTACACCGGAGGAATATGGCAAAAACCTGGAAGAACTGGTCCTCCGCCTGAAAAAAACCGGGGCAAAGCTGATATTCGCTACAACCACATACGTTCCCCAAGGGGAAGCCGGGCGGTTTACTGATGATGTTAAACGTTATAATGATTTGGCTTTAAATATTATGAAGAAGCATAATATCCAGGTTAACAGCCTGAATAACATCTCGAAAAAGATACATAAGAAGCACCTTCTTGCTGAGGGAGATGTACATTACTCAGCAAGAGGTTACGAGTTGCTCGCAGAACCGGTCATTGAAATTATTACCAAAAATCTGTAACGATAATTAAAATGGGTATTATGAAAAATAAAGAAATAAGTATCACACTATTATTGATCCTGACCGGACTTTCGTTCATGGGGATGAAGAAGCAAAACTATACTAAGTCAAATTTCCTGAATACGGAGTCTGCGGAAACGATAAGATATACTCTTAAAGATTCTATTTATGATCTTGATTTTAACATACTTGATCAATATTTCATCAATCCGCCAAATCAATACAGGATTATTCAATACCAAATGTCAACAAGTATTGATAAAAAATCTGTTGCAAAACTAAAAAGTTATGGCATCGGTGGAGTTCAGCATAGCTTTGCATGGAATAAAGGATATTTGCAGGATGAAAAAGGATGGCAGGATATAGCGCAAAATGTTGATAATGCCCAAAAGGCCGGTTTACGTGTTTGGATACACGATGAAAAAGGCTATCCAAGCGGTGCTGCCGGAGGATTAGTGGTACGGGACCATCCGGAATTTGAAAACAGGGGATTGGTAAGAATAATCTGGCGTGGTGATGGGAAGAAGAAAACTCAATTTGAGCTTCCCGATAGCATTGAGTTTTTTCGCGCCACAATAAGCCCTGTCTTGAATGGGGAACCTGTTTTAAATCGATCAAAAGAAATATCGTTTGGAAATGGAATCGTGATAACCGAAGGGATGAAAGGCAACTGGCAAATTTCAGTATTTGGCCTTAAGATATTGGATAAAAACACCCAGGCACAGTCAACTGTAGCCCAATTTGGCCAAACCGGCCATTATCCCAACCTTCTGAGCAAGGATGCAGTTAAAAGATTTATTGAACTGACATATCAGGGGTATGCGAACCACATAAATAATATTGGCCAAAAAGTAGATGCTTTTTATACAGGCGAACCCAATCTGATGACTACCTATTGGAAATATGACGGTTCCAAAGCCAGGTATACCTATATACCATGGGAAATAAGCCTTCCCGAACAGTTCAGGAAACAGCATGGATATGACCTTATTCCTTACCTGGATGCCATGTTTGAAGGAAATACTCCTGGAACTAAGATGGTCAGGCTGCATTTCTATCAAACAGTAGCGGAAATGTTCACGTCTAACTATGCAAAACCCATTACCGAATGGTGCGAAAAGAACGGGGTCAGGTCATTGGGGCACCTTCTACTTGAAGAGTACATGGCATTGCATGTGATTTATTACGGTGATATGATGAAAGTTTTAAGGAATTTTCATATTCCGGCATGTGATATCCCCATTCCAAAAAACGATAGTGCAGCCTGGGAATTCTGGATGCCAAAATTTATAAGTTCAGCCGCATATCTGGAAGATAAACCAACGGTAACTGCTTTGCTCGATCCTATTATTGGGGGAAATGGCATGAACAATTTGTCTCCTGAAATGAACAGGCTGAAAAAAACTATCAATATGGCATACGTATGTGGAATTAACCAAATATCCACGTACATCCCCATTGAGAAATATTCTGCCACCGATTATAATCAATTTAATCAATACATTGGCAGACTATCAGTTCTGTTGCGTGGGGCAAAAAGCGCTGCCCCGGTCGCGATGTATTATCCCATTGAGACATTTCAGGCAAACTTTGTTGTATCCCCTGAACCATGGAATAAGATTATCCGCAACTACGAATATTTGCAGAAGACACTCGACCGCATTGCATCCGGAATGCTGAGAAATAGTCTGGATTTCAATTACTTAACTGCTGACGCAATTCTAAATGGGAATGTAATGAATGGGTTACTTGAAGTGGGTTCCCATTCCTATTCAGCCATTGTTATGCCTAACGTGGAGGTCATTCCCTTAAATGTGTTAAAGAAACTCAAAAAATGCGCTGAATCAGGAATAACCATATTTTGGGTTGATGCAACTCCGGAGTTAGGTACAAGGAGTGAAGAGCATGGCGAGGTAAAAAATATTTCTTCAACATTGATCAGAAATGATAATCCGATTGCTGATTTAAAGAAAATTACAAATAAAGATTTTAATCTGGATATTAAATCTGATGACAATAAGCTTACAATTGGCAAATATGAGAGGAATGAGAGGCGTATCTATTTCATTGTTAATGATTCAGGGATAGATATCAATGTGGACATAAAATCCGGGAAATGCAAAATTGTGAAAATTTATAATCCTGTTGATGGAAATATTATGGAAGAAGAAATACCCCTGAAAAAGAGAATAGGCAAATATGAGGGCTTGTTTGTGGTAGAAAAATGATTAAAACTTTTCTTATGAATGATATAAATTTCCCATTCTTAAAAACATTGACTCCGCTTTGTGCTTTCATCATCCCGGGAATTATCCAGGCACAGGAATTACCACGAAAACCTAATGTTGTTATCATTCTGGCTGATGACATGGGTTATTCAGATCTGGGTTGTTATGGAGGGGAGATCAACACGCCAAATATTGATAAACTGGCAAATAATGGTATTCGGTTTACACAGTTTTATAATGCCGGGCGATGCTGGCCCACCCGTTCCAGCCTACTTTCCGGATATTATCCTAATGCTATTAACATGGATCCGATACATCCTCAGAAACCCTGTCCTGTATGGGTTAAAACTTTGCCTCAGTATCTTAAGGAGGCCGGATATAAAACTTATCACTCGGGGAAATGGCACTTTATTAATAAACCATTGCCCGTTGGAGATGGCGGGTTCGACAAATCCTTCTGTGACGAGGCCAATGGTCAATTCTCCTACGAACAGCTTTTGAACGACAAACCAGTGGAAGTGCATGATGGAGATAAAGGAAAGTATCTGACAATAGTTCAGACCGATCATGCCATTGAATTTCTCAGGGACCATAAGGAAAACTATGGCAATACTCCCTTTTTCTTATATCTCGCATATGATGCGCCTCATTTTCCGCTCATGGCCTTGCAGGAAGATATTGATAAATACAGAGAAAGGTACAATAAAGGATGGGACTACTTAAAACAGGAACGCTGGCGCAAGATGAAAAAGCTCGGACTTGTCAATCATCCTGTGCCTCCCAGTGAAGTCGATGTCAATCAGACATATGGTCATCTAATGCCCGACAGTGTCCTGATAGATTCGCTTGGCAATAAGGAAGTATTGTACCCGGTCGCCTGGAATAGACTGACCAGAAAGGAAAAAAAGTTTCAGTCCATAAAAATGACTGTTCACGCTGCTATGGTTGACAGGATTGACCAGGAAACCGGACGTTTAATAGAGCAGTTGAAAAGCATGGGCGCCTTTGAAAATACCTTAATTTTCTTTCTTTCAGATAATGGCGCCAGTGCTGAGATCATGATTCGTGGTAACGGACATGATGTTCATACAAAACCAGGCAATGATTCAACTTACCTGTGTCTGGGACCCGGTTGGGCAAATGCCTCCAATACTCCTTTCCGGCGTTATAAATCCTGGACACATGAAGGGGGGATTTCCACGCCATTGATAGTCCATTGGCCCGATGGTATTAAGGATAAGGGAAAATTAAGGAGTAATCCAGGCCATATAATAGATTTTATACCTACATTACTGGACCTGACAGGCCTCCATCAGGTTGAAACATGGCAGGGCAGCTTAGTACCTCCATTACCGGGGAAAAGTTTGATTCCTGCATTTGCCAAAGGGGGAACTGTAAACCGCGATTACCTTTACTTCCATCATCATGGCCTTTTTGAAAATGATCCGGATAACCGCGCTCTGAGAACAGATTCATGGAAAATCGTTTCCTCCGGAACAGACAATAATAAATGGGAATTATACAATCTTGGTACCGACAGGGGGGAACAAAATGACCGATCGGAAGAAATGCCGGAATTACTTGAAATGATGGTTAAAAAATGGACGGAAATTGAAAGGGTACAAAATATACTTTATCATCAAAATATTAAAGACGAGAAGTAAACTACAATGACCATTAACTAATATGGATGATGAACTCTCATCCTCATTAAATAATAAGTACTTTTAACAATGAAAATGATAACTACAAAAGCATCAATCTTATTGGTCGGGATAGCTGCGTCAATATGATGATATTTTGAAACATTATGCAAACAGATTTATGTTAAATATTAATAAATTAACCAGTTAGTAATGAAAAATAAAAATTCAGTAATCAACCTATTTCCTTTTGTCCTTGGACTCATTATAATCAGCAACATGGCTCATGGCCAGGGAAAAAATAAATCAGGGATCCAACAAACAACAAAACATTATGACATTGCTGCCTATGTCTGGCCATCTTATCATCCCGATGACAGGGCAAAAATCTTCTGGCCAATGGGTATCGGTGAATGGGAGACGGTTATTTAAATGCAGTAAGGAAAGTGTTCGTGGATGATCTGAAAAACAAGTAATCCGTAACTTTTATTGATTAATGTACTAAAAATAAACATTTTCTTTTTAAGGAAGCTTTGGATAAGATAAACTAAAATTATGGAGCATAAAAAACCCAACCGTCGTCAATTTCTGAAAGACTCCAGCTTTATTGCTGGCGGGACCGTCATGTTAAATCTGCTTAGCTCGTGGTCTGTCGGGGGCAAACCAGTCAGAAGTAAAAAATTTCAGGCACCTGTTAATTCATTACCTGGCATTTCAGGACCGGATAGCTTAAAAAACATGTGTCTCACTACTATGAACGGAAAGCCCTTCGCGGCAGTAATTGATATCTTTCCACAACTTTGCCTCACCAGGAATAATGTAAGCATAGTAGAAAAAAATATTGCCCTGTTGGCAGACCTTGGGATTAAACGTCTCTACTTAGTGGTTTGCCCTCCCGGTTACCCTAGTTTCTCTAATCCATGGTTATCTTTATTACCCCCCGACAACGACTGTCATAACTATGCAATAGAATCTATCATTGCACTGGAATCTCCAAATCATATCTTCTGCCGTTATGCGAAGAAATATGGGCTCGAGACCTTTGCGGTTATGAAGCCTTACGAGGGAGGAGGTGGTGCCACGATCCCGGCTGGAGGAAAGTTCTTCTGGAAAGCCGGTGGCCTTCATAAGTGTGTGGGGGGAGAAAGGGTTTGTTTTGATAATCTGCTGGCCAGTCACCCTGAATTCTGTGTGCAGCGGAAACCTATTCCCCGATACGAACAGGATGTATCACAACCTTTCCGGAAGTTGGAATTGGGGTTCTGCCTTGATGAGATCCCGGCAACCAAAAGGGAAATCGCGATTCCTCCTGTAGCTGAAAATTACCGGTGCGAAGATTACCCCGTGGAATTTAAACTCTGGATGAGTGAGGATAATGGATCATACGTCCCGGTAAAGCAAGGTTATACGGTAAAAGAGCACATTGAGAAACGCATTATAAATGATGTAAACGGTAAACCTCTCTTTCATGATAAAAAACGCTGCCGTGTTGTGGAGATAACCGTCATGGATCTTCCTTATTCAGCCGCCTACCTTGCCGTTTCACTTCATGGGAATCCAGAGAATATAAAGAGACTTCAAACAATTCCATGCAGTATGTTTAGCGCCTTTGGACCAGATGCTCCTATCCCATTCACTACAGCGCAGTATATCCGATATGGTGTCAGTCCATCCCAAAAGAAAATTCCCCCTGGAGAACGTATGTGGGGATTAGAGAAAACTCCGGAAAAAAGCACAATGGACTTTCGTGACTGGGGATTTGAATTCGATTGGTATGGCGCTGCAATCTGGTTTGGAGATGGATGGCATAGCGAAACAGTTTATGGCTTTGGACGAGGTAAGATCATGACCATGAAAGGAACTCATTGTGAAGCCTACCCTGAAGTTCGCGCTTACTGGCTGGAACAAATTGACACTTTGATATCAATGGGATATGATGGCGTAGACATCCGTCTGCAAAATCATTCCAGCATGGTCAGTGACTTTGCTAATTTTGGCTTCAATCCGCCTCTGGTTGAGAGGTATCGTGAAACATATGGAACCGATCCTATGGGCGAACATTTCGATCCGTTAAAGATGATGGCTGTCAGGGGTCAGTTTTTTCAAATGTTTCTTCAGGATGCAGCTGATCTGCTCCATAAGAATGACCGGAAGTTACAAGTCCACCTTCGTCATTCACACCAGGAACCAAAGTTGGCATCAGACCATAACGAATTGGGATTCTGGGCTATGCCAAAAATATGGTTGGAAAATTGGAAAAGTGTTATTGACCTTGCAGATGAGGTAACCATAAAGGACTATTATTGGGGTCAGTATAATCCTGATAGTGCGAAAAAAATCAAAGAATATGCCTGTTCCAGGGGCAAGGCAGTCTGGATTCATAACTATGTCAGTCAGGGCGACGGTATCCGTAGTGAATTCATTAATGCCGTTGCCGAAGATCCTGATGTCAGCGGGATATTGCTATATGAAGCATTCCATTCAGGGAAAGAAGGTATCGAACCTAACCAGGGTTTGATCAAGATGGAAGCAGATAAAATCTCTTATTATGAACCGGCAATAAAAGCTCTCAGAAGTGTCTCTAAGTTAACGAAGATTCCTTAATTTGATTATACTATTTCAAAAAAGGGGTCTGCCTTTTATAAGTCGACAAGAGATATTATGGACAAAAAAATAATTGCGATATTTAAGATATTTAGAGAATAATGCCAATTAAGGGTTGAATAGAAAGACAATAATTTTCCCTAAACCCTGAACCAACGGTCAGCGAAGCTAAAGGGTGTTATTTGAAAAGTGGCTGCATCAAAAGTCTTTTTACCGCCGAGAAACGCAAAGAAGGCGCAAAGTTGTGCAGAGATATTCAGCTGATTTTAATGCTTTGCGATCCTCTGTGGTTTTTCTTAGCGGCTCTCTGCGGTTAAAATTTTTACTTTTGAAACAGCCTCAACAAATAGCCCTCGAATTCACAGCCCCGGAGTGGGCCGAACAATACTTTTGGAAGTTCAACCACTGCGTGGCTGTTTTGATATTGATGTTTGAACTGTGGGTTATCACCCTCGGTTATTGAGATTTAGCCACTTTGTGGCTTTATATTTTAACTCTTAATTCGCATGAATAATTCATTTTAACTTATGGATGAAATTATTGCCAACCAGGTGTCCAACAGGCGCAAATTTATAGTTAAAACAGGTTTAGGAGTAACAGCTCTCGCCACCGCATCCCAAATATCCCTGGCTGGCAGACAAAATGGTTCTCATAAAATCCGGATAGGCGTTGTTGGCGGAAGATTTGGAGCAGGATTTCAATTTCATGAACATCCTGATTGTATAGTCGAAGCAGTAAGTGACCTGCGTACTGAGAGACGGGAAAATCTGATGAAGGTTTATCGCTGCTCAAAGAGTTACGAATCGCTTGAAAAACTTATCCTTGATACTAAAATTGACGCAGTGTTTATTGCAACACCTGCTCCCGATCATGTACGCCATGTTATTATGACACTGAATGCAGGTAAACATGTCTTATGCGCGGTACCTGCTGCCATGACAATTGAAGAATGCTACAAACTGAGAGATGTGGTTCGTAACACGGGACTTACTTACATGATGGCAGAAACCAGTTTTTACCGTCAAAATACTATATCGGTGAGAAAGTTTCATGAGGAAGGTCTATTTGGAAATATTTTCAGTGCTGCGGCCGAATATAATCACCCAGGGTTGGAGTCCTTGTGGTTTGAGGATGGAATTCCTACATGGAGGCATGGATTTCCTCCCCTGCTCTATCCAACCCATTGTACATCCTTCCTGATATCAGTAACGGGCGAAAGACTAATCACTGTTAACGGATTGGGGTGGGGCGATAACAATACATTGTTGAAAAACAATCCTTATAACAATCCGTTCTGGAACGAGACTGCCTTCTTTAAAACTAATAAAGACCACCCTTTCAGAGTTGAGGTAAACTGGAAAGGAGCTTTGAGAAGCACAGAAAGGGGTGAATGGAGGGGAGACAAAATGAGCTTTTTTTCTGCCCTGAGTGAAGGGGATGATCATACTATTGTACTGGTAGCTGACCAGGTGGGGACAGATAGCGCCGGCTTTCAGGTTAATAAAAATGTTACCGAAAAATATACACAACCCATGTGGTGGCAGACCGGATTATTGCCGGAACCGTTGCGGCACAACACCGGCCATAATGGATCACACGCATTTATAACCCATGAATTTATTGATTCCCTGATCAATAATCGTAGACCAACAGTTAATGTATATGAAGCACTTGCTTACACTGCACCCGGAATTATAGCACACCAGTCGGCACTCAGATCCGGAGAATGCATGAATATTCCTGATTTTGACAACTAAATTAGAATACACTAATCTCAATACTCGCCACAAAATTTTATAATAATTTAATCTGATCATATGAGAATTTTTATGCTGCTCTTTCTGACTATGCTGATCTGTATTTGGGGTGCAAAGGCAGAGATTAATGTGTCCCAAACGACTGAAAATAAATCAATATTGATTGAGAATCTTAGAATTAATACAACAATCAATCCACTTGGTATAGATGATCCCAATCCAAAATTTAGTTGGGTTGTTCAATCGCAAGAGCGAGGCATCTCACAAAAAGCCTTCGAGATCCTCGTAAGCAATGAAAGGCAATCAATAGATAATGGGATTGGAAATTGCTGGCAATCAGGAAACATTTTGAGCAATGCAACCTTTGGAATTAAATACACAGGTAAAACATTGCAATCATTTTCAAGGTATTACTGGAAAGTAAGGATATGGAATCAAAAGGGGGAAGTTTCAGATTGGAGCACTGTAAGTTGGTTCGAAACAGCAGCTATGAAAAGTTCAGACTGGAAAGCCCGGTGGATTTCAGATCAACGCATTCTGCCTCAAAAAGATGAAGATTTTTACATCGGGACCCCGAATCCATTACTCAGAAAAGAGATAAATCTGAAAAAGGAGATCAGGTCGGCACGCCTGTATATTGCCGGACTCGGATATTCGGTAACATACATTAATGGCCGGCGTGTAGGCGATCATATGCTTGATATGCCATGGACACAATTTGCAAGACAGGTAATGTATAACACATTCGATATTACACTATTGCTTCACAAAGGGAAAAATGCAATCGGGGTTATGCTGGGCAACGGGTGGTACAATCCCATGCCTGTCAAGCTTTTCCAAAGGTGGAACTTCCGCAGTACGCTTACGGTTGGTAAACCATGCTTAAAAGCCCAATTGAGAATTGGTTATGTTGATGGTTCCACAGAAACTTTTTTAACCGATCAGAGCTGGAAAGCAGGAGAAGGCCCGGTATTGAAGAATAGCGTCTATCTCGGAGAACTATATGATGCCCGCCGGGAACAGAAAGGATGGAACGAATCTGATTTTGATGATAGCAAATGGCAGATCCCCAGTTTGGAAGAAGGCCCTAAAGGCCAGCTTATTGCCAGGTATCTGCCTCCCGTGCGCGTGACACGAATACTGAAACCCATAAAAATGACCGAACCAAAACCAGGAGTTTACCTGTTTGATTTTGGTCAGAATTTCGCCGGAGTGCCCAGACTAAAAGTAAGAGGCAGCTACGGAACAACTGTTACAATGCGAAGCGGTGAAGATATCCATGCTGACGGAACACTAAACTACCTCACAGTCATCGCCGGACAATTAAAAGCCATGTGGAATTCAGATGGCGGCCCGGGTTGCCCAAAAGATCCAATGAATATAAACACCTATATACTCAAGGGGGATGGTGAAGAGATCTTTACCCCTGAGTTTACATTTTCAGGTTTCCGGTATGTTGAAGTAACAGGATTTCCGGGAAAACCTGACATAAATTCAGTGGATGGATTGCGTATGAATTCAGATCTTCAGGAAACCGGGAGTTTTGAATGTTCCAATACAATGTTCAACAAGATTCAGGAGATGGTTAAATGGACATTCCTAAGTAATGTATTTAGCGTGCAGAGTGACTGTCCTGCACGTGAGAAGCTCGGGTACGGTGCCGATCTTGTAACCACAGCAGAAGCTTTCAGTTACAATTTTGACATGAGCAACTTCTATCGTAAAGTGGTACAGGATTTTGTAAACGATGTCCGCCCAAACGGCGGAATGCCGGAAATTGCACCGAATGTTGGCATCAACGATATGGGGATGGGAGGCGATACGGGGTCACCAGGTTGGCAACTGGCATTCCCATTCGGGTTAAAACTGTTATACGACTATTATGGCGATATTGGCACTGTTGAAAAAGACTATCAGGTGCTTAAAAAACAGATCGATTTTATGCATTCAGTTACACCGGACAACATCGTTCAAAAATGCATCGGAGATCATGAAAGTATTGACAAGAAACCTGTTGCACTATCAGCAACGGCATTTTATTACAGCCATGTGAAAATCCTTCTTGAATTTTCACGCCTTCTTCATAAAAATGACGATGTAAATAAATATCAGAAACTCTCAGATGAAATAAGGGAATCATTTGTTAAGACTTTTCTTAAACCTGGAACAGGCGTCTTCGATTCAGGAACACAGGCAGCACAGTTAATAGCCTTATACTATAATCTGGTTCCGGATAACGAAAAAAATGATGCCGTCAACCAACTTTTGCTTGAGATTTATGGTAAGCATAAAGGACATCTCTCTACCGGTATTTTCGCTACAAAGTTTCTGTTCGATTTCTTTCGTCTCCAAAACTGTAATGAAGTATCATACACAATAGCAAATCAGCGAACTTTTCCCGGATGGGGAAATATGATCGCCCATGGGGCCACTACCTTATATGAATGCTGGGTCTATCCCGATACTATTTGTTCACAGAATCATCCGATGTTTGGATCAATCTCGGAATGGTTCTATAAATCACTTCTGGGAATTAATTCCAGAGCCCCGGGATTTACAAAATTTGAAATTAAACCACAGCCTGCGGGCGATTTAACCTGGGCTAAAGGTCATTACGATGCCATAACCGGCCGGATAGAAAGTGAATGGAAAATCACTGGGACTAAATTTTATCTGAATGTCACTATTCCGGCAAATACTACTGCATTAGTGTATGTTCCATCACTCCCAGGAAAACAGGTTATTGAAAGCTTCCATCCGGTAGGTAATGCAGCCGAAATTAAATTTAAGGAATTCAGCAAAAGTTATGCTGTTTTTGAGGTCCAAAGTGGAAGTTATGCGTTTGAATCAATTTTTCAGAGATATAACTAAAAAAATATTGAATAAAATATCTGAAATTATTCCTTTTCGAACATTGATTTAACAGCACCGCAAATAGGGCAAACCCAATCATCGGGCAGGTCCGTGAAAGAAGTCCCTGGAGTAATCCCGGATATTGGATCGCCTTTGATTGACTCATATTCGAAGTGGCACAACTGACATTGCCAGACTTCTGATTCTTGTTTGATTTCAGGGCGCATCACCTCAATATTCTCCTTGTCTATATAAGTAGGGGCATTTTTAGGTGAATAACCTTTTAAAACTTCACGGTAGTAACTATAAGTCAGGGGCTTCCCTCGCTCTTCTATGATTCCATTATCAATTACCTCTCCAATAAAGATAATATGTGTACCCACTTCATACTGCTGGATTACTTTACATTCAAACCAGGCAACCGATGAGTCTGTAATAATCGGAATTCCTGTTTTTCCGGTAGTATAATTTACTCCATCGAATTTATCAAAATCACGGCCACTTTTATAACCAAAGTTCCCAATTATTGCCGGGTCTGCCTTTTCACTCAACACTGAAAAACCGAATAACCCGCTTTGTTTTATTAACTCTGCAGTGTAGTTATCTTTATTGCAGCTTATGGCAAAATTAGGTGGCGTTGCAGTTACCTGAAAAAGGGTATTGGCGATATATCCCCCTTTTTTGCTGCCCGCCTGGGTGGTTATTATATATAACCCGTAGCTGATCTTATAGTAAGTTTCGAAGTTCATAGTTCTATATTCAAAATATTAATTTAGCAATACCAAAAATATAATAAAGAATTTGAATTTTTTATATGCATTGATAAACAACATCCACCAGATGTAAGAAAAAAATAAATTAATTGCTTTGAAACAGTTATCCTCTGCCAGGGATTTAAACAAAGTTCAAGAATAGCAAAATTACAAGGACTTAACTTTGTGCGCCTTGTGTTCACTTAGAGCTCATTGTGGTTAAAAAGTACTTTTGAGCCTCTAAATGCCCGTTTCAAATTCCCCTAAATTCAACGGATAAATTCCGTATTCCCTGACTAATCCTACTATGAAATCATAAGTCTGACCTGAAACCGCACTGGAGACAGAATGGTCAGATTGAAATATAAACCCTCCGTGCTTAGCCGCATTCAACTTCTTAAGGGTCTCGCGCTTAATAAGTTCCAAATCACCGGTTTCCCAGATCTGTATATCATTATTGCCACAATAACCAATTTTATTGCCATACTGCTTTTTTAACTTTACGGCATCCATATCAGCCTTAACTTCCAAAGGATTGTAAGCATCAAGTCCTATTTCAATAAAATCTTCAAAAATCAAACTCACATTTCCGCATCCATGATAGATTACCGGAAGGTTGTGTTTATGGCATTCATCAATCATCGCCTTTACCCATGGTTTGAAATATTCGCGCCAATATTCAGGATCAAAAAGCATCGTCTGTTTGAAAGCAACATCGCCCCAGATTACAAATCCATCAAGTAATCCATCTGCAGCAGCAATTTGTGCCTTTGTACAATCAAGGTAAAACTGGCCTATTTTATTAATACATGCTCCCAGTTCATCGGCATACATTCCCATCCAAAACAGCGTATTCTCCTGTCCTATAAGACGTGTCAGACATTCGGAACATTCAATGATGCTTCCATAAACAGGAAAATCGGGATGTAATTTCTTTACTGTTTCTAACCATGCCGGTGAGTTTCGTTCAAATCCATCACCAACGCCGGCAATCTGGTTATCACCCGGTTCAAAATAACGGCGATGATCGTAAGCGTCGTCAAAATCAAAGGCTTCCAGCTTTTCAATGGTGTCTGTATCAAACGAAATAAATTCAGGCATCTGCGAATCGAATTTTTTGCGTATGGTTGCACCAAAACCGGTTTTAACCACCACCTCAATATCATTTTCACGAATAGTTTCAAAAGGACGGATCTTAGGATCCATATTAGGTGTAGTTACAATCCAGTCGAGGTTGTAAAAAGAATATGGCTCAGCACTTTCGGGCAGGTTCAAATCTTTCCGCCACCGTTTAATAAAACTACCCCAAAAGAAATCACTAATCGGCACCCTGTCGGGTTCTTTATGCTTTAAAGCCATGTTCATTCGTTCCAGCTTGGCAATGCAGTTTTCTGTACGTTTCATCAGATCAATATTTTAAGGTTTGAAATAAATTTTTTCTCCCGTTTCAGTATTCACTTCGATATAGTTTGAACTTAATATAGATTTCCCTTTACGATTATTCATGTTTCCTCCTTTTCCCCATGGTAAAAATATTTTTAATTCAGAACCTGCTTCACTGACAATTTCAATTCCGGTTACTTTTCCATCTTTCAATGCTGCACTGACTAGAAAAGCACCGGCTGCCCTGAGGTTATGGAATTCGGCATCTTTTGTCATTGGCCAGTTCGGAAAAAGCCTGATAGTCCCATTATAGCTCTGTATCAGGCATTCGTTGATTACAGCGGGAAGCGCAAAATTTTCGAACCATACGCCCATTTTATCCATAAAACCGAAATTGGAATTGTCGCTATACCTTCCGTGAACCTGAAGAGCCCGGTCAGAAGCGGTTCCATTGGGTAACAAACAGTAATTGATCTGTCGTTTGAATTTTCCGATATCTAACATACCAATTCTCGCTGCCTGCAGATTTTTGAATACCAGGTCGTTTCCTCCTTCATTCTGCTGGTTTTCAAAGGTATTTTTCAATATTTGCAACATAAGGGAGTCGGAATGTAAGCCATATTCTTCACCTGGGAAGACAGTCGTAAGCCCAATAGGGACATTGAAAACCACCTGGCTGTGCTCTCCTGGAACCGAAACCAGAACTTTTCCATACTTCTCCGATTGAGCAGTAGGATATTCAGGGAAGTTGTTCAAAATATCAGCGATATCGGTCAATAATCCGTATTCTGCATTTTCACAGCCCAACACCTTTGTTGCTTCTTCAAATGCTTTGAATATGAACTTCACAAGTGTCAGATCAACGGTGCAATCGTGGTTAAATTTAAAACCAGGCCGCAGTGCGTACAATTCCGGCGGTATTGTAGGAAAAATATGGTACTTGTTATCCCCCCATTGCGGGCCCCTTGCTTCCGGGCGTTTCATGTAAGCAACCAGGAATTCAACCGCTTCTTTAATCGGAGTAAATGCCCGGTTTCTCAAAAATTCAAGATCTTTAGAATAGAGATAGTGCCACCACAATCCCTGGACTGCCCATGGTGTTTCGCAAATCTCCCAGCCCCAGTGGGGTACAGGGTAAGGATTCATTGTCATGTCAACAGGATATGCACTATGAGGGAAATAGGCACCCGGCAGGTTATAATATTCTTTTGCCCACCGTTTGCTGACATCCATAAGGGATTCTATAAGACTGACATAAGAAAGGTTTTTTTCAAGATGGTTGCTTGAAAAAGTAACCCAAAACGGTTGTTGGGTGTTGTAATTCATATGGTAATCGCCATGCCATGCAGTACCGATGTTATTGTAACTCCAGTTGGCAAACAGCCCGGGTGTGGATACCCCCTCCTTCACTGCACAGTTAAGAAAGTACAGGTTGTGGTACCAAATGCGTTCAAGCAAGTCATCACACAGGATTATACCCGATTTATTCCAATATTCTTTCCATGTTAGTGTATTTTTTTCAAGGGCATATTCAAATTCTTTGTTAGAAGGGCTTTGCGAATCAGCTTGTTTTTTACCAACATTTGAGTTCAGTCCTTCTTCAAGTGAGACATAACCCAAAAAGTCCCTTTTCCCTGTAATACTGCCTTCAAGCCGACCCATTGGCTCTTTATTGCCATCCCAGTTTATCCGTGTGGTTTTTTCAAGTGCCGAAATGACTCTGGCAGTCAGACGGAAAGCCCTGTCTTTGGGATGCCCTTTAGCCTGATCGTATTTGTCAGGTTCCTGGTAAGGAAGAATCTGCCGGAAAGAGATCATACCACCGGTTAAATCTTCTTCAGTGCTATAATTTGGAAATTCACGCGGTGTGGAAGGATCTGGCAGCACACGGATACGATCGAAAATATTGGCAGCAGGACTACCCTGACTATCTACCAGCCGCATCCAAAGTTTGTCTTCATTCAGATCAGTAAACAATTGGAGCTTTATTTTCTTCTTGTCTGTTGTTATAAGTGATACTTCGCATAATCCATTCGATATATCCAGGCGGTGCCCAATCATTTCAGCATTGCGAAGATCAAAACCTAACACTACAGAGCCGCAGGGGAAAGGCCGTGGATAGGGCTTGCGGTAATTCTCGGCAGCCATTTCGCTATACTCCTTGTACCATTTATCCTGCGTCAGTACGGCAAGCGTATCAGAAATTGATTTTACTTTATTGAAAACGTAGTCAAATGACCCTATTTTTTCCCGGTTTTTTTCGGCAATCCGGATATCCCAAACATTATTGTGCCCAAAATATATAACAATCCCATCAGGTCGGGTAGTAACAACCACTCCCATTGCACCATTCCCCAGAAGGGCTCCTTCAAAAAAATCAATGGCAGGCTTGTTAGCTGTCAGAGGATGAAGTTTTGCCTGTTCAAAGGAGGAGAATACATTCTGTTTTTCTTGTTTGTTCCTACAGGAAAAAAAGAGAGAAACCACAAGTATAAGGAGTATTTCTTTCATTTCAATTTAAATTTAAATTTCAAGGCATTGATGGGCGATATTATATTACCATACATAAGAGTCAATTTAGTTTCTCGTAAGGGGCCCATAGCAACGCCAGGTCTGATTTTTCTCCTTTGCGGTCACTGGCGTCTTTACGCGAAACTTTTTTATGTCTCGCAGAGATGCTAAGCAACGCTAAGAATTACAAATTATTAACAATTCTGGTAATGCCATCTTTCATATGTGCAACATTAAAATTTACAAGCAGCCCCAATTTCTTTTTCGCTAAACGCAGATAAGTAAGCAAGGTTTTGAAAAATACAGGTGTAATTGCCTCAACTGATTTAACCTCAACAATTACCTTTCCCTCGACAATAATATCGGCACGAAAGCCCAGTTCCATTTTTACTTCCTCATACCAAACCTGAATCCCCTGCTGTCTTTGGTACTTAAATTCCAATTTATCCAATTCATAACAAATCGCTGCTTCATAGACTGATTCCAGAAGTCCGGGACCTAATTTAGTATGAACCAATATAAAAATATTAACAAGCTTATTTGCAATTTCGTTTTCAGTCATAGAGATATTTTTTGTATTTCGCAGGACTAAAAGCACCCCATAGATCCTTCTTTTCCTTTGCGTGCCTTAGCGGACTTAGCGCGAAACTTTTTTTTTTTCCCGCAAAGGACGCCAAGTATCGCAAAGTGTCTTTTTCCTTTGCGTGCCTTAGCGGACTTTGCGCGAAACTTTTTTTTGTCCCGCAAAGGACGCCAAGTATCGCAAAGTGTTTTTTTCCTTTGCGTGCCTTAGCGGACTTAGCGCGAAACCTTTTTTGTCCCGCCAAGGACGCAAAGCATTCCAAAGTGTTTTTTTCCCTTAGCGTGCCTTAGCGGACTTAGCGCGAAACCTTTTTTTTATCCCGCAAAGGACTTAGCGCCAAACTTTTTTAATCCAGGTGAAAAACCTCTTCCATATCGGCCCACCACTCCCCTTCCGACCGGTTTTCAACAGGTAGCTGCATCGGCATCATAATGTCCCACCATTCCTGTGTTTTAGGATCTGCCGCCATCTTAGCCATATCAGCAACAAAATCTTCACCGGTATATTCCAAATATGCAAACAAGAATCCGTCTTTGTGAAAGATGGAATAGTTTCTGATGTTACAGGCGGTGATCATTGAAAGTACTTCGGGCCAGACAGCAGCATGATATTCCTTGTATTTATCAAAGTTCTGCGGATTAACTCCGATTATTTGTCCAAATCGTTTCATTTTATGCGCGTTAAATATAATTGTTATTTTATTGAAGGCTGCTGGCAAATGGCTGCTGGTAGTTGGCTTTAATCCCGGATTCCATCTCTACATAAAAACAATTTCGTAAATACCTGGTACCTCTGAGAAATCAGTTATCAGCAGTCTTACCTTTTGAGCTGTAAATCCGGGTAGTTTAATCTCAGCCTTACTGCCAATAGACGTCCCTTTATAAACAGTTTTCCATGTATCTCCAGACTGGTATTGCAGCTCAAATGCTTTGATAGCTTTCCCGCTTTCGTAGATAACTGCATTTGAAACCTTTTCTGGTTTACCCAGGTCGATCTCAGCCCAGGGGGTTTTGTCATCTTTTGCAGGGTTCCAGAAATGACCTGACCAGTCACCATTGTTGATCGAAGTGATATTATTCCAATCCGGATTTGCAATACTTGATGCCTTAACCATTTTATTATAAGAGAGGGACTGAGAACTGATTTCCATAGGTTGAATTTCCATGGAATTTCCGGCCAGTTCCATCTCAACAATTGTATTTACCGGTAGCAATTTTTCACCGGAAAATTCTAAAACATAACCTCTTTCCAGTTTGGTCAGTTTCACTTCGCTGCCATCTGCCAAATGGCAACTCTTGATTTTCATCCCAAGATCAGGTATCAATATTTTAGGATTCTTGCCATACCATTTCAGGATATGGAGAAAAATTGTACTCCCTTTACGCGTACTAACACCCCAGTCGGATGGTTTAAATGGTCCGCCCCTGGTGCCATAGATCGAATTACCATATTTCTTAAGCCAGACGCCCATCTCTTTAAGGCGCTCTATCTGTAAAGGTTCAATTTTCCCATCAGGCATTGGCCCAACATTGAACAACAGATTACCGTCGCCACCTGCCGAACGGATCAGGCTATGCAAACATTGTTCCAGTGATTTCACTTCATCATTTGGTTTCCATGCCCACTGACGTCCGATTGTCATACATGTTTCCCATGGGCGGTCTATCTGGAAGCCACCAACACGCTGTTCCGGGGTATCAAAATCGCCTTTCGCACCGGTCCGGTTATTGACAATGATATCGGGCTGAATTTTTCTGATCAGATCAATAACCCCCTGACCGCGTACTGCATCAAATTTCTGGGGAACATCATACCACATCACCAGTAAAGGACCATATTTTGTAAGGATCTCAACCGACTCATTTTTCAGGTATTCTGTATAACGATCAAGGTTTGAAGTCTCCCTTTTTACACTTCCTCCAGGGCTTGTCAACGGGAAATCAGGATGGTGCCAGTCGCAGGTTGAATGGTAAAATCCGAGTCCCATTCCGTACTTCTTGCAGGCATCTGCCAGTTCTTTCATTACATCACGTTTGAAAGGCGAATTCATGATGTTAAAATCGGTGTATTTTGTATTCCACATGCAAAACCCATCATGATGTTTAGAAGTAAAAATGATATACTTCATTCCGGCATCTTTTGCTATCTTAACCCACTCTTCGGCATTATAATTTACCGGATTAAACTGCTTGTAAAGATTGTCGTACTCTTCGACCGGGATTTCACGGCCCCGTGACCAGCCGATTTCTGTACCTTTCAGGCTGACAGGTCCCCAATGGATAAACATCCCGAAACGTAAATCTTTCCATTCTTCGATTTTTTGGCCACTTCCCTTAATGGTTCCCACCGGGCTGGTTGTCTGCGCAAAAGAATATGATGCGGAACAAAATAATAAAAGGTGGGTTATTAAAGTTAATACCGGATTATTTTTCATTTTTATAGTTATTAAAGATTATTGATCAGTTTGCATTATTGATTATTGAATTCCTTTATTGCATCGAACATAGCGATGATATTTTCCGGTGGAACATCGGGGAGGATATTGTGTACAGTATTAAACACAAAGCCGCCACCATCTGAAAAGATATCAAGTCTTTCAAGCACCTGACCGCGTATCTGGCCTGGTGAGCCGACGTTCAAAGTCCCTACTGTTTCAATACCCCCTCCCCAGAAGGTACATTGCTGACCAAATTCCTTTTTCAGAAAATCAGGTTTCATTTTCCATGAATTTGTCTGAACAGGATTGAAAATTTCTATTCCGGCATCAATCAATTCGGTCATTAGCAGTGAAATTGAGCCACATGAATGCAAGAATGTGTGCATTTTACTGTGTGATTTCACATAGTCGCATAGAATTTTATGGCGGGGTTTGAAAAGCATTTTATAAGTTTCTAAATCCATGAAAGGTCCTGAACTCATACCAAGATCATCGCCAAACCGTATAATATCAACTATATCACCAACGGCATTACAAACCTTTTCGAGGGTCGCGAGGTGTCTTTTCATCAGTTCGTCAAGCAGTTTCTCCACATTGTAAGGGTCGCACATCAGGTCCATCAGGAAGTTGTCCATCCGGCGTAAAAATGTTCCCCATTCAAACAGGTTGCATCCGCAGACAACGAGCAATGCCTTATCCGTACTTTGTCGCAGCTTTAATGTGTTTTGGCGCAGTTTCTGCCAAAAATCAGATTCACCGGCATGATCCCAGGGACTGTGTACATCCCGTGCCCACATAATTCGCCCCATCTCAGCATCAAGGTTTTCATATGAATCAGGATAACCATCCACATATGGGAAATAGGTCTGATCGAAGAAAGTGGCCCCGACTGGCATTCGTGACAACAATCTTTTTTTATCATCGTCATAAGTCTGCCAGGAACCATCAGACATGTGGGTTGGGTTAAACCATTTTGGGTAGAAGGCTACAGCACCATTGGCCATAGTAACAGGTTTCCAGTCAGAAGGCAGTTCATTGAATGTGCGGCCAATATCAAGAACATCAACTCCAAACATATCAAGAATCGACATATCGGGTTGTGCCAGTTGCTGAACAACATCGTAAATTTGCACCGGCAAATCGTTCCTTCCGAGGTGTTTAACAAGATTGCTGTAGGCAATGGCCGATATCCCTGAGCTGGGAGTAGCACTCAGGTCAACAGGTATCCGGTCGGGTTGCCTATGATTAATAGCAGCTAATATACGTTCCCTGGATGTCATCATACGATTGTACTTATTTTAGATTTAACCACTATTTGCAGCAAAGATATTTTATAGGCAACTGGCAGTTGGCGGCTGGCACTTGGAGGCTGGCAGCTGGAGGCTGGCAGCTGGCGGCTTTTCATTTTTCATTTTTCATTTTTCATTTTTTAGACGCATGCCATACCTCCCTACATTGATCCGCTGATTCCGATAATGAACGACGAGGCAGTGATAATCAAGAGCGAAAGTGCCATCAGAATATAGATTTTTGTTGGTGCTCCTTTCCATTCCTTACGGATCACTCCCCAAACCGTGGCAAAAACAATAGTCAGTGCCATAAGGATACCCCAGGAAGTAAATGTGAAAGGTCCCATTTTACTCTTGCCCATACCATAAACAATAAACTGTCCAAACCAAAGCAAACCTGCAAGCAATCCAAACAAATAATTATATATCAACACTTTATTCGATGCAGCATTTAAGTAGTTTTTCAATGATTTGTTTTTGCTACCAAGATAAAAACACCAAACTATAGTAGTTATAAAGGTCCCCAATAACAACACAACGAGTACAGGCATCATTGAAAACAAGGGGTCAATACCCCTTTCTACAGCCATTTCCGAAATTGGTAATCCCTGCTCAAACCCAAGGGACATGGCAGAACCGGTAATTCCAACCAGTACGGCAGCCATTAAACCTTTGATCAGGTTAAATTCACCAATACTTTCGTGCTTTTTGGCATCCGAAATATGTTTATCTTTAAGAATGCCCGCCCAGGCCGAAAGGGCAATCCCGGCGCAGGCAACAATCACACCAAGGATCAGGAGCATTCCACCAGAATTTTGCATCATCACCTGTAGCCTGCCGTCTATCATTGGAGGGATTAGAGTACCAATTGCCAGCATTAAACCCAGCGAAAGTGCGTAGCCCAAAGAGAGGCCCAGGTAACGCAATGCGAGTCCAAAAGAAAGATTACCAATTCCATAAACAGCTCCAAGCAAAAAGACAGCAGTTAGCGTTTCTGAGGAAGTTCCGCGAATAACAGATATAAAACCGGGCGCGAGAACCAGGCAAGCAACCAGCGGAAACAAAATATATGCTCCCAGGCTGAAGACCATCCAATAGGTTTCCCAGGACCAGGCTTTAATCTTTCCGAAAGGAACAGCAAAACTCCCGGATGAAAAGGCTCCAAGGGCAATCAAAAGAATTCCAAACAAAATGCCAATATTCATTTGTCAAGGTTTTTTAGTTAATTGATTTTCAATCATTTTCATATTTCACAAAATTGCGGTCAGAATGTTTATACAAACTTACACAACAGAAACGCATGAAATTTGGACATTTCAGGCAAATAATTGCACAAATCCGTGATTCATCCAATGAAAATAATTTCTAATTTTGAAAACTTCTGATTTTAATTTCCTCATTCAAAATTAAATGGTTTCAGAACAAATTGGAGAATCGTTAACCTTTCATCTTCGGAATATTGCATTATTCAGCTTCGGGCAGGATTCGGACTACGAGGATATCATCAGCCCGTTTTCAAGGATGTACCTTATTACAGAGGGCACCGGTTATCTGATTACAGGGAACAATAAAATCCAGATGGAAGCAGGAAACCTTTTTCTCATTCCGGGTTTTACTTCATGTACGTATCATTTTGGCAAAGGATTATGTCACTATTACATACATTTTAATATCGATCAGCCCAGCGGACTGAATGCTTACAGTCTCTATTCTGTTACAAATAAAACAGCAGCAAGCGAACTTGACCATAGCCTGTTTTTAAGGATCCTGCAAATAAATCCTGACCTTCAGCTGCCTCATCATCACCCGAATGTATATCAGAACAAATTATGGCTCAACAAAAAAGTAATCTACCAGACTGCCAGCCAGCATTTGGAAACTATCGGAATTTTGAAACAGTTATTCTCCCGTTTTATTGAGCCAAAGCATAATCATACTATTACAAGTTTGTTGAAATACAATATTCAACCTATCCTGTACCATATCCAGCACAATCTTGATCAGGACATCTGCGTTGATGAACTTGCTGCAATGGCCTGCTTTTCGAAAGACCACTTCACCCGGATTTTCAAATCGATAATTGGATTAGCCCCTTGTGAGTTCATTATCCGGAAGCGAATAGAAAAAGCCCAGTTTTTGTTACTGACAACCGATCTTACACATTCTCAAATCATTGAAAAAACAAATTTTAAAAGTGATTCCTATTTCTGCCGGATTTTTAAAAAATATACATCATATACTCCAGAAGCATACCGTAAGCAAAGGGGATAATATTAAATTTAATTGACCTGAAAAATTATTACATTTGATGTTTCAATCAGGTATTATTTAGAAACCATAAAATTCAAATCAAATGTTTATAATTATCATTGGAATTATTTTAATTATTTTCAGCATTGTTCTTTCAAAAACTGAATCATCTGCAATGGCATACACTGGAACCATTAGAATTATCGGGATTTTGATTGTATTGGCTGGATTGGGTTTTGCCTCTGTAAAACAGATTGAACCTGGTGATGTTGGGGTTCAGAAACTCTTCGGAAAAGTAAACAATACGGTTCTTGAAAGTGGACTGAATATTATTAACCCATTGATGGAAGTAGTGACTTTTGATGTTCGCACCCAGAATTATACCATGTCTGGTGTACATGATGAAGGCGATAAGGCAGGCGATGATGCAATCCGGGTACTCTCTGCCGATGGTCTTGAAGTTATTATTGATCTTACCGTGTTATATAAGGTAGTTCCCACCGAAGCTCCCCGTATTTTAAAAGAAATAGGGACCGACTACAGGAATACCATAGTTCGTCCTATCTGCAGGACTAAAATCAGGGATAATGCAGTGTATTATGATGCTGTCGCACTTTATTCAACCAAACGCGATGAATTTCAGGCCAGGATTTTTAAAACAATCGAAAATGATTTTAAAAACAGGGGATTGATATTGGAACAGCTTTTAGTTCGAAACATCACTCTTCCGGCATCTGTCAAAACCACTATTGAATCAAAAATCAATGCCGAACAAGATGCACAAAAGATGACTTTTGTACTTCAGAAAGAGAAACAGGAAGCAGAGCGCAAAAGGGTCGAAGCCCAGGGTATTGCCGATTATCAGAAAATATTAAGTACCGGCCTTAGCGATAAGCAGCTTCAATATGAAATGATTAAAGCTATTGCAACTTCACCGAATGCCAAACTTATTATTCTGGACAGCAAAAAGAGTGCTCCTTTAATTATCGATGGGAAATAAAAACAGATTGTCTGTTATAAAATAATCCTTAAATATTTACGATCCGCCGGCTACCGGATCATCAGGTCTATTTGCGAAGCTTATAACCATTGGGCGAAAAGTTCATATCCGCCCGGTTAATCGGCTTATCTGCCGGGAAATAGGAATTTACTGCTGCATGCATGACAAGATGGAAACTGAGCAGGGGTGGCGAAGAAGGTGAATGGATAAATTCAGTGTTCAGGGTTTACAAATATCCGGCAACTTATGCCGCATTAACATGACTAACAATTGCCCGGGGGATTATGTAGTAAAATAAACTGTATTTATAAATGAAAAGCTGGAAAACAAAAAATGGATATGAAGTATTCAAAGTATCCGGCTGCCGCAGTAATGTATTTTTGATTTCATCTGCAAACGGGAATATAATTATCGATACAGGAAAGAAATCATCCTTTGGCCGCCTCCGGAAAAATATAGATTCACTAAAGTTAGACCAACAAATCAACTACTTAATATTAACACATACTCATTTTGATCATTGTCAGAATGCATTAACAATCAGGCAACAGGAAAACTGCGTGTTAATTATGAGTGAAAAAGAATTAATTTTCGTCCAAAACGGATATACACCATTGCCAAATGGAACATTTCCAATAGCCAGATTTATTTCTGATTTTGGAAGAATTATCGGTAGACCAAAATTTGGATATTCACCGTTTACACCCGACATGATCATAGGTGAAGAGTTTGATTTATCTGATGATGGTTTTAACATTAAAATAATTAGTACTTATGGACATTCACCTGGTTCGATCAGCATAATCATCGATAATGAGATTGCAGTAGTTGGGGATGCAATGTTTGGGACTTATAATAAAAACATATTTCCACCTTTTGCTGATGATATTCCAGGTATGATCGATAGTTGGGGAAAACTTTTGAAAACAAATTGCCGGCTCTATTTACCAGGTCATGGGAAAGAGATTAAACGTGAATTATTACAACTGGAATATTATAAGTATGCTAAAAAGTATAACATTATTCAAACCAGACAAAAGGATAAAAGGCAGGAGGAGAAGTGATTGTTGAAAAATAATTACCTGCTTCTTCCGGAATATTTATCATACTTCCCGCTCATAATTTTTTTTACTGCTTCCAGATATCCATAACCCCATCTCATGTCGGGTTCCAGATAACTGCCCTCTACCCATTCATTCCAGGCATTTATTATGATAAGTTTTGGTTGTTTCGGATGGTTATCGGCGTATTCTTTTGTCTTTTGAAGATATGCAGCAAAGCTTTCAGGTGTGCTATTTAAATGAATAACCGATTCCTTCCCAATATTCGGGTATCGTGGAGTATTATCCCAACCGACTGAAATACAAGGGAAAAATGGTACTTTCAGGGTCGAATCCAATATATTTCTCAGCGCAAGGGCCCTCTCGCCATATTTTATATAATCTTCCAGACCTGCCCGTGATTCCCAATTGTACATCGTAACACTTTTTGCATTCAGGTCAGAGATTATCTCATTAACGTCTTTCACTCCACCGAATTTTCCACCTAACATGTTTAGTTTACCGTTTCCCCCAGAGCCAACTAATTGAATATGTAGTCCTGGGAATCCTGCCTTTTTTACCTCATCTCTAAAGTAATCAAGTGCTTTTCTTGTTTCCTGAATTCCGTTAAAACTCTGAACCAGATCTGTAATGCTATATATTGAAAAGACCGGTTCATTATCTATCTTAAAATAATTGGGTCGCCTAAAATATTGATTAATGACTCTTTTTACTATAATTTTAAAATTTGTCCAGTCCACTTCACCCTGCCATAATAGCGAATCAGTTTTGTAACGGTAATGGTTCCACATATTGCCAGGGACATCATGATTAGCCCACATCAGGTAAAATTTCATTTTATCATTATTTCCGGCTTTCAGAAATCCTTCATCAACCGTCTCCTCAAGGAAAGGTTTACCGTCATACCAGTACCAGTCAAATATGAATATATTTACCCCATGATCAGTTGCTGCACTTATCTTCTGTTCCCAGGCTTTTGGATCATCATCCATTTTATAACCCCATAATGGTACCCTTGGTTGAAAATGTCCCTCAAAATGCGGGTTGCCCTGCTTTATAATTTCCCATTCACCAATTCCCTTGCCCCATAAGGCTTTGCGGCTCATCTCCTCATCATGGCAGGAAGGCCATACATATGCAGCAACAGAATAATCATTATTTTCGGTGCCAATACTGTCTTTTTGAGGGGAGGTGTCAAATCCTGACAGGAATAAGAGGAACAATATTAATAAGATTCCCACATTGATTTTTTTCCTGGTCAATAGCGGTTTCATGACAAATAATTTTTGGTTTTTAACTTATTTAATTTAATAATTCACGATAAAGTATTTTCTGTTAAAACAAAAATAAAAACAATTCCGAATAGTGCTTCAAACAACCGGAATTTTTTATATAGTTATAACAATTTTATTCTTTTCGCCTTTCCCTCATAGATCGTTACATTATTTTTGATAATCCTCATATTATCTTTTGAAAATTCTAAATCAAAACTATTGGTCCGGCAGCCATATCCCTTTACACTAATATTTTCACTTGCCGGTACCTGAGGGTTTATCCATAACGATCCATCAATTCGTGGGTCTAGTCCTATCATGCCATAAAGTATTGCTTCTGCTCCAATTAGTCCCGAACATTCGTTTGCTCTTTTATGGGCAGGGACTACAGGTCTGTCAACATAATGTTCCTGAGGATAATATGTAAGATGTTTGCCCATCCAAAAGTGTCTCTTTAAAATATCTCATGCAATTCCGCTCTTTCCCTGACCGTACAATATCAACGCTAAATCCGGCCCGTCACCTGTATACGCCCCCCCGCCGGACCAATCAGTGTCATTAACTTCATAGTGCACACTATCCTCAGCAGAAACACTGCTTACACCATAAGAGAATAAAAAACGACCATCTTTAAGATGCTCTAATAAACCTTTTTCCATTTCTTTTGTGCACGCTTCTGCTCTTAAAGCATCAAAAGCTTGTATTGAATATACCAGTTCGGTATGACCAGTTGGATAAATGCACTTAAACCAATGAGAAACCGGGTCCCAAAGTTGACTTTGTATGGCTTTTTTTATTATAAGCGATTTTTCCCTCCATTGTTTTATTTCGATAGGATCATAACTTATTTTTTCTCCCATTTCAGCAAGCCTTTCCAGGCACCATGCCCTCTCAGCATTTGGACTTGCCACATAGTGCTCCCAGCCTGCGCTGCGCATTTCCAGAAGGTTATGCTGCACGCCATAGTCAATAAGATTGTTGGGACTTTCCAGCTTTTCATTCAGTAACACCAACCTTCTGGCTTCGTTAAACAAAGCTTCGTTTATACCCATGTGTTTTGAAATTTCCCAGACAAGATTAACAAAGCTCCATGTGCTATATGCATAGGGCACACCGATTCCAGTGCCATCCAACGTGTAGGCATATGATTTATCCAAACCAATATTGGCCATAGCTTTTGTACATGGCAAAACTTTATCTCCTAAAATAAGACAAGCCATTCGTGGAATATATCCTCCAAAATCCCAAAGGTAAGTGCAGGTTGCACCTCCGTCAATACCGGAGGTTGCCAGAAAAGGGTTTACTACAAATGCCGGATTTTCCCAAATCGATACTAAACCACTGACTATTGACCTTTTATAGTAGTCGTCAAGCCCGGATATTGAACTTTTAATAACCGGCACTTCGCGTAACGCCCGGTTTAACCTGTTTTCCCAGGCAAGCCTTTCCTCCAGTTCCCAATCCCGGAGTTTTTGCGGCGGCACTGAAATACTGCTTTGTTCAGTAAAGGTAACTGCAATATAGCTTGTATGACTCTGGTTGGCAGGTATATCGAAAGTCGGCGATTCTGTAAAAAGAGCAATTTTAACTTTATTGTTTGACCAAATGCCCTCTCCATTAGAGGTTGCTGATTCACCAGCACCAGGTTGGCTGTAAGTCCATGAATTTAAAGGTATGTAATTGGGATTCCCGGGGGTAATTTCCGGACTTACTTTAATCCTCAAAGTTGTCCCCAACCGGTTTCTAATGGAACATTTTATAATAAAACCGGTTCTGTTGTACAAAGGTATTAACTCACTTTGTACTCCAAGAGATATTATGTTATTATCTATCAGATAATTATAAGTACCCTTCCTGATAATTTTATCAGGTTGCCATTGACCACCTTGAAATAGTAATCCAACATCTCCTTTACCGGTGCTTCCGACATCTTTTATTTGATGACCATTTGCCTCCAACGTAACAAAAAGTTTAAAGTCTTTGCCTGCCAGGGGTGCACCTATACAATCACCTACACCCATAACCGTAGTTGAAAGCGGGTTAACTGTTGACCATCCGCTGGAAACCCAAAGGTGGTTTGGGGGGGTCAAACTTGAATTCAGGTTAAGTGAAAAGTCCTCCAGTTTGTATTTATCTGCGGCATTAAGGTTTGTTACAATGAACATCAAAACAGAAAAAAATATCAGCTTACTCATTTGAATTATATATTAATGCATGAAAATAAAAAAATCGGTGCACCAGGCCCAATCATTAAATTAACTAATTGATTTAGTGACAGAACCTGAGCACAATGTAAATCAAAGATAATAATTCAACAGCAAATATCAAAAGTACAAGCGATAGCTTCCAGTGAAAGCCTCTTTCTGCCAGTGATAGCCTCACTTTGAGTGAGACTATCACGAAACTTAACAGGAAGAGCCGGGTGCAGATTTTCAGGCATATCCCAGTGAGCAGAGGTAGCAGGCTCAAAACAGTTTAGTTCCGGAAAAGGATTCTGGGAGAGTAATTGTAAATTCCAGTTCTGTTAACCTCCGAGGCATCACACGGGAAGAAGGAAATATTACATTTATAATTGTTATTAAGTGGAAACATTTTAAGTTTTATCCGGCTCATTTGCTCTAAATCCAATACGTTTGCGAGGTGTTAGATTTTCCTGTCTAGTGATCAGTTCATCAAGGTAACTGAAAACCAGTTCAATGTTCTTGTCCTGATTTTGAAGTTTTTTCCTGATCTCTTCAACTTCCAGTTTAAGGCTTAGGGTATCAGACAACATGAGCCTTAACTTGGTAAAAATCCGCATGATCTGGATGTTGACACTGATTGCTTTTTTGCTGTTCAATATACTCGAAAGCATCAAAACTCCATGTTCTGTAAAAACCATAGGTGAATATCTTAATCCCATCCGATCAGAATTGGAGGTCGCAAAATGCGACCTCCAATTTGCAAATTCTTCCTTTGTCAATTCAAACATAAAATCTCCCGGAAACCTAAACAAATTACGTTTAACAGCCTCTTTTAACCTTTTGGTTTCTACACCATACAATTCAGCCAAATCACGGTCGATCATTACTTTCTGACCTCTTATCAGATAGATTTTATCCATGATTCGTTCATCTGGAATCAAAACGGCAGTATTTTCAACTAACATGGCCTGCGTATTAATTGTATAGCAAAGTGAAGTGCGAAATCAATATAACCTAAGTTACAAAATTTCAGGCAAATAATTCGAACAAACGGAAAAAATATTTTTCTAAGATCGCAACAAATTTAAGGTGAGACAGGAGGTGTGCATTGGAATGCTAATACCAGGTTTATAGTTATTTATGAAGCTTAAACATGTACTTCCGTTGATAGCCTTACTTTGAATGAGACTAACACTTACCTGATAGGAAGAGCCGGCTGCAGATTTCCAGGCATATCCCAATAATCAGAGGTTTGTTGCTTTGAGTTTGCAACTCCTATTTCAAATTACTGTTGCATTACTTACCCTTCCTTTAGTTCCTGTTTAATCACCCTCAGAACTTAAAAAATGTACTCTTCTCCATTCCAAACAATTAAAGCCCTAACAGGGTTCTGGGGATGATGTATTATCATCATTACAAACGATTGGTATATAAAAAGTAAGGCTTTAAAGTTCTTCCCTTCCGCTAATTTGTCAATTCTGAATTTCTTTTGTTTTTCAGTAATGTCTCCGGTCTCTTTTCGATTGGAATGATGATACCGGCAATAGTTGATACTATAACTGCTGTTAATATTGAAAGTGTAGGCTTTTCTCCAAGAAAAATGACAGATAATATGACAGTTACAACTGGAAACAGAGAACACAACGGTGCCACAAGTGAGGTTACTGGGCTTGTGCGGATTTGCAATCCGCGCATTCAGGTTTTGGATTTGTAATCCATATTATATCAGGCAAATTCAATATCAACCAATCCTTTTTCTCCAGCATAATCTCTTGCAGAACTATACAAATAATCTTCTGGATTTGCAACCAGCTCAGCTCTTACCGGATTGTTATGAATGTAATTAATCTTCTCATCCAGAAAATCTACAGAATGAATCTCTTTTGCATCGTTGCCATCCTGCCATATTTTGAAATACTTTATTTTCTTATTATTCTTTCCTGCATACCAGAATAAATTTAACATCCAATCTCTTCTGCTTTCCGGTATATCCTTGATCGCCGCAATTAACGTTTTGCTTGTAAATTTCTTGAAATCACGGAGAATATCAGACAAATTGCCTTCTTCTTGTGCCCTTGCAATCAGGTGCAGATGATTACTCATCAAACACCAGAAGCATACCTCTAAACCTTTGTTAATAATACAATAATTCAGCGAATCTATAATGATGTGTTTGTAAGCTGGCCGCGAAAAAACATCAATCCATTCCTCAACTGTTAAAGTAAGGTAATAAACATAACCAGATGATATCTTATTGCGAATTCCCATTTAAACAAAGTTATTGAATTTTACTGAATCATGGAATTGCAAATTCCGTATCTGAAAGGCGCGGATTGCAAATCCGCACCAGCTCTGGTAAATTTTAATGCTTCCCCAAGCTGGTTTTCAACGGTTTTTGGACTTGTACCAAATTCGTCAGCGATCTCCCTAACTGTTAATCCTTCAAACCTGCTTTTAATAAATACCTCTTTTCGCCTGGGTGGCAATTGGTCAATAATATGGTCAATTACTTTTTTTGTAGATTGAAAATCTATGTTCTGAACCGTGGAAAGATCAATATCTTCAATAACCTGCTGCTCAAAATATCTGATGGTCAATGTTTTTTTTATGAAGTGCTTTCTGATTATATTAAAAGCTATTGTAAAGATATACGCTTTGAATGAGAGGCTTTCCTTAAGCTCAATCCTTTTTTCCCATACTTTTAGAAAAACATCCTGAACCAGCTCTTCAGTATCATGTTCCGATTTCAGGTAACCTAAAGCAAACCGGAATATCTTGTTTCCATAAAGCTGAAACAGGTCATTAAAAGCCTTGATTTCACCCTTTGATAAGGCCTTAACCAATTCTGATTCCGTTGTTCCTGAATTATTCAATGTTTAAGTCTGGTAAATGATCAGCGAAAGTACAAATATACTTTTTATTTTTACTGCAAAACAATGAAAAATCCCGTAAGGATTACCTGCTCATAACCCTCAGTTTTAACTGGGGGTATAAGTCAAGAAATGAGCAGAACCCCGTAGTAGGTCCACCAATAATTAATTAGTTACGTTCAACCCGGTACGGGGTTGTTTTTTTCCGGGATTCACTTCCCCCAGTTTCGTTTCACTTCACTGCGGGTTATTCACATTTTACTCCTCCGGAGTTTTTCAGCTGACTAATTACAACAGATTTTCCTTTAAGCCCACCATTACTTAGCCTTCTTAAAAAGCATAGAATTACTGAAATATAAGAATTTATGTTTGTAATTTAAGATTTAAGTGCAAGGTTTTAGAGTATTTATGACCATTTTCTTTGCTTTATATTTTTGTGTCTATGATTAATAATGTCCTGAAAGGATGAAATTTGAATAGCCGTCAGTGAAACTGGCGGTTGAGAATGACAAATAAAGGCAGAACCCTGAAGGGGCTCAATAACAATATTTTACAGTGAAATTCAGCCCGTTTCAGGGCTGGAGTTGCGACTTGTTCATTAACCCCCAGTTCCGCAAGCTCAACAGGGGGTTAATCATATTTAGCCACTCTGTGGCATAGAATAGTTTTTCAGCAGACCCTACTTTTCAACAATATGATAGCTTACAAGCAGGGAAGCAGGTTTCTGGGGAATCGAAAGTTCGAACACTTCATTCAATTCACGACCGGTTTTCCTGATACGCAATCCATAATCTTCGTAATAAAGTTCGTAAATTGCATTTTCCTCAAGCCCGTGAAGTCTTGTGCGAATTGATTCATTCGTACTTCCAGTCCGGCGAAAAGCAATAATAATCCCGTCTTTCTCCTTCGGCCTGTTCATTTGATAAGCTAATCAGACATTATCGCCGGTGTTATAGGGGTTCTCAGTTAAAGGGTAGTAATCGCCATAAAAATAAGGCCGCAGATTTTTAAAATCCTTTATCCTTTTCTGTATTTCAGGAATTGGTTCTGACGCTTTTCCAGCCCTTGAAATTAAGGATATTTAAGCATGCTTATCTTTTACATCGCAATTATATAAAGTTAAATCAATTCATCGCGTTGTTGCCTGAAATTCCTTGTGGATGCAAATTTACCTTTCAAATTTCCTTTAAATTTGAGAAACAGGGGATTTGATACATATGATCTTATTGAGATAAATAACGAAGAAATTATCGGACATGAAAAATGAGTAATAAAAAAGAAAAAAAGGTTGTATTCACTAATGTTTTCGCCAGATTTATGGTTAAAGGGTATTCCTGAATTACAAATCCCTGTCGATGTTATAAATTTAACTTACTTTAATTATAAACAACTGACGCGTACCGTTCTCAGTTAAACCAGAGACCAGTATCTGATTACTCAGGCGGTTCCAGCAAGGTGCAGGATCAATTCTTATATCACCAGAGTAGGCACCCTTGTTGAATCCATCTGTTCTAACCCATTGACCATCGCTTAGCCGAAAAATGGTGTAATAATTCATGATATCCTTGCCGAAACCATTAACAAACCACTCACCGCTGGGAGATAAACTGATATCGCCCTCAGGACTTGGGAATGCTTCAGGTGTTCCGATCGTACCAATTATTTTCTTTTGCATAACATCGTATATTACCTGTTCTTTGTTAAAACTTCCAATGATCTGGTTACCAATACCCCATTCAGGATGGCCCCCGATAAACTGGTGACCAACGAACAGATCAGTACCATCAGAATTTATAGTACAGGGTACATTCGTCCGTTTTTGTAAATTGTTCTGCCAGCCGGCGCGTGCATAAAAAAAGATAATCCTGCCCTCCCGGTTCCATAAAGTGTGATTGATGAAGAGCGACTCTCCGCCGGTGTCAAAACCTTTTTTCTTTAGTTCGGAGGCCAACCTGGCAAAAGAAACCAGTAATTTCTTTTTGCCGGATTCGATATCGACAATTAAAATGCCATCATCCCCAGGCGCGCCAATTCCTTCAGTCCAGTCAGTCGCTCCCTTATAGCCAGTTACCGGTCTCAATCGTGCCATTCTTGCGTAGTTAATTGCCAGGAACGATTTTCCGACCGGACAGACACCGCTGTTACCGGCAGGTGTGTCATCAAACCTGTACTCATGGATACGTTTGCTTTTATCGATATCAAAAAGTACTGCGAATACTTTACCGGTTTTCGGATCCCTGTCATTGAAAAAAAACTGGCTTGCCGGTTTATCAGGATTCCAGTAAAACATTGTGCCCTGTTGCGGGTTCCATCCTAAAGACTGATCAACTTTTTCAACTCTGCAGAATTCCCCTTCCGGTTGGTCCAGATTGACCAGCACAACACCTGCCGGTTCGTCACCACCTGGTAAATGGTCGAGGAATGAGGTTTTTAAGGCAAGTATGCGATTGCCAGTACCATTCCAGGGAATGGTTTTTGACTGGCCGATATAACCAAAAAAATGATTTTCCTCTCCGTGGGTAATTTGTTGGACAATTGTTTTAAGTGTAGTTTTGGCATCTAAAAAATTCATATTATGCAAACCCAGGATAACAATACTACTCTTTGCAGTGGTAAATAAAAATTTTCTACGTTTCATTGTTTCAATATTTAATCCTCTCATCATTGAAATTCGATGTTTTAAATTTTCTAACTACCCGCAATTATGCTTTATTTTCGTCCAAAAATCAGACTTTTAAGGATATTCAGGACAAATAGAATTATGATAAACAACAGGTTGCCCATCAGTGAGAGTATTAGTAAAAAATATAAACCGGAGATATACCCATTGATGCTAACTAAAAAATCAAAGGCAAAGTTACCTATCCAAAAAGTTACTAAATTGAAAAACAAAAATATAACAATTATCCACAAAAACCCCGTAAGGGCTCCTCCAACATCTGATTTGCTCAGGGTCATCGAACTGCCTGTTGAATAGAGAATATAGATAACCAAAACTGTTTTCCACCACACAGGTGTTCCCCCCGAAAATAACATATTGAAATAAGAAGTCAAATCAATCCAGATTAAGGAAGCCGTCTGTTTTAGCAGGAAGATATCAGTAAAGGCATGTGAAGTGATCCTGAAAGAGGCGAGTTTAGTAATATTGATTTTAAAGAGAAGTAAGGTGGTAAGAAACAACACAATACCTCCTGCCAAAAGAGGACCGGTCCCAATAAAAAAATTCCCCGTTTTTTGATAAAAATTTCTCTTGTTGTATGAATGACTAACATGTCCTAGCGATTCGCCGTTACTATTGGGTTTAAACAATTCTATTTCACTTATTTTATGCCCGAAGATAAATGCAAAAAATGCATGACTCAATTCATGTACAGAACATCCCAGCCAACCAAATCCGTACAAAAACAAATTTCTGCCCCAAAACCTCACAGACAGCCTGGCAGTAAATTTTGCAGAAAAATTCAATAACACAACCAATACAAGTAATGGGCCAAATACTATAAACAACTGGTTTAATGTAGATTGTATAACATTTGACAAATAATTGAAAAATTGTGAAAGATAATTTTCCATGCTGTATTTACTTATTTAACGTTTTTTGATCCATTCGCCAATTACCAATCGATTATTAATAAACGTCAGATGTTTCGATTTTGCGGCGCATAGAAGAGTACTATTTCAATTAACCTTTGCGGATGCGCCTTTGTCATCGGGATCATTGCTTACCCCGGGTTGCGGTCGCTGCACTCCCTTACCCGGCACACCAAATAGATCGCCCCTAATGGGGCTGGACACGATTTCTATTTTGAATTTTCACATTCCCTTTTTGCCTTATTCCTTTCCCCTTATGCCTTATACCTTAAAACCCTTTCAACTTATCAACTTTTTCATAAATAATGCCTTATACCATTGAATTGTTACAGTACCTCTGCCACAACGAATGTACTTCCCCCGACAAAAATCAGGTCACCGGCATCTGCATTTTTACGGGCAGCGGCCAGTGCATCGGTAACCGTAGGAAAAGAGGTACCCTGAAGCTTAAAAAAAGCAGCCATTTTCATGAGCAGTTTTTCATCGAGGGCCCGTGGGATGGAAGCCTTTGTAAAATAGTATGTTGCCTTTTCAGGCAGTAGACTCAGTATTCCGGCAATATCTTTATCATTGACCATTCCAATCACGAAATGAAGTGTTTTGTATTGAATTTTTCTAATTTGTTCCACAACTTCGCGTAGTCCTCCTTCATTATGGCCCGTATCACAAATTACGCACGGATTAGATCCAATTATCTGCCAGCGGCCCATTAATCCAGTATTTTCGACAACTTTCGCCAATCCATTTCTTACGGCACTATCCGGAATCTGCCAGCCCTGTTCACGAAGCGCATTTACAGCTGCAAGAACAGTACAAATATTTTTTGACTGGTAGTGACCAAGCAAATCCAGCTTTAAATTACTGAAGACCAATTCAGTCCCGCTCCTGATATTAAAATTCTGCCTGTTATCAGCAGGATCAGCTACAGCTTCAACATGAAAAACCTGATCCGCAAAAACCAGTCCTGATGCAAGTTCTCCTGCAATTCCACTGAATATAATACTTGTTTGCGGATGTGTTTCACCAATTACCACTGATACCCGCTGCTTTATTATTCCGGCCTTTTCGAGGGCAATCTTTCCTAATGTGTCGCCAAGAAACCTGGTATGATCGAGGCTTATATTGGTTATGACTGACAGTTCAGGTGTAATTATGTTGGTCGAATCGAGGCGTCCGCCTAAACCAACTTCAATTATCGCTATATCTACTTTCTTTTCAGCAAAATAATCAAATGCCATCAAAACTGACAATTCAAAAAAAGAAGGTTCAAGACTATTTCCCTGATTACGTCTGAGAAACTCATTAACAAATTTAATCACAAATTTTTTATCTATCATCTTACCATCCATGCGGATTCGTTCGCGAAAATCTTTGAGATGAGGTGATGTATAAAGCCCTGTTTTATAGCCTGCTTCTATAAAGATACTGGCCATCATATGTGATACCGACCCTTTTCCATTGGTGCCTGCAACATGAACAGACTTAAAATTAAGATGCGGACGATCAAACATCACATCCAATGAGTTGGTATTTTCAAGGCTATCCCTGTAAGCGGCCTGTCCCGATCTCTGATAATAAGGAAGATGATCGTATAAATAGTTTATTACTTCGTCATAACTTTGCATTGTACCGGTCTTTTCTGACAAAATCTCAGACAAAGATGATAAATTCTGAAAGTCAAAACGACGATAAGTACATTTTTTTCCTAATTTTAGCATATTTAAAAGTCAGGAAATAATGTCAAAATCAAAAGTATTTGTCATTGATACTAACGTCATTCTGCATGATCATGAGTGTATCTACCATTTTAACGATAACGATGTTGTACTTCCGATTACCGTTCTGGAAGAGTTGGACCGTTTCAAAAGAGGAAATGACCAGATAAATTTTCAGGCCAGGCAATTTGTAAGAATTCTTGACGAAATTGTTGGCAATGAATTGTTTAATGGAGGAATTCCGCTCGGGACAGACAAAGGTAAACTGACTATAGAAACAGGAAAGCCCTTTTCAGACAAGTTGAAGGAATCTTTTCGTGAAGATATTCCTGATCATCGGATATTGGCTATTACCGAATATCTGAGGGAGAAATTTAAAGACAGAAAAGTCATACTCGTTACCAAGGACGTGAATCTTCGGATGAAGGCAAAATCGCTTCATATCGAATCGGAAGATTATAAAAACGATAAAGTACAAGATATAAGCGTATTATACCAGGGAATCCGTGAAAATAAAGAATATAGCGATGTGTTGATCTCACAACTTTATGAGAACAATTACCTTACAACAGAGGAAGCAGCCTTCGATAAACCACCGTTTAATAATGAATTTTTCATACTAAAAAGTGCCAGATCAAGCGTATTGGCTCATTATAGTCCATTCCGTCAACGACTTGAAAGAGTAGATAAAAAATCTGCCTACGGTATTAAACCCCGTAATGCAGAGCAGACTTTTTCAATCCATGCGCTTCTGGATCCGGAAATAAAGCTGGTAAGTCTTACTGGCAAAGCCGGGACCGGAAAAACTCTGCTTGCCCTCGCTGCTGCAATTGCACAACATAGTATCTACGAACAGATCCTTCTTGCCCGGCCTATTGTAGCCCTGAGCAACCGTGACATTGGCTTTCTGCCGGGAGACGCTGAAGAAAAAGTATCGCCATACATGCAACCCTTATTCGATAATCTGGCTGTAATTAAGCGATGTTTTGTTCAAAATAGTTCAGAATATAAAATCATTGAGGAGCTAAAAAAAGACGACAGGCTGGTAATCAGTCCATTAGCTTTTATAAGAGGACGTAGCCTATCCAACTGCTATTTTATCATTGATGAGGCACAAAACCTTACCCCGCACGAAGTTAAAACTATCATTACAAGGGCTGGCGAAGGGACAAAGATGATATTTACCGGAGATATTCAGCAAATAGATTCTCCATATCTCGATATGCAATCCAACGGACTGGCTTATCTCACCGACCGCATGAAGGGCCAGGATATTTTTGCACATATCAATCTTGTGAAAGGTGAAAGGAGTTATCTTGCCGAACTTGCCAGCGACCTGCTTTAAAGGGAAATGGGTCAATTTGCAAATCACTGTTGTCCGGTTAAATACACACATAATATTCTAAAGTCCCGATTTATTACGTCCCTAAGGGCAATGTCATTAAGTTAGAGGCTGTATTAAAAGTCGATTATCAGGAATTTCTTCTTTCATTTTGTAAGTAGGTCTTCATTTTACCACTCCAAACCTCTCCAAAAGATATGGTTTAGAAGGCTCCATTAAAGGATTTAGGGGTTCTATTGATACCATTGCTTAAAAATTGTAAGCAATAATAAATCTTAAACTTCTTTTAATACAGCCTCTTAATCTAAATTACCTCCGGTGCAACCGCATAGCCGTCAGGCTAAAGTCTGCAAGTTAATGAAATTGAATTAATTATTGGGTTTTGGCGGTATACTGATTTTTCATCTATAAAGAAGGGGGTATCCTTTCTGATTTTTCGAGTTCATTCTCGGC